>Ga0080013_1000807_pt1 | contig 43168 bp, 31 predicted proteins | sample ETNvirenome_6_85_FD_69236 | JGI IMG/M metagenome (GOLD analysis project Ga0080013, IMG submission 69236) | Marine viral communities from the Pacific Ocean - ETNP_6_85 (SPADES assembly) (version 2) | ecosystem: Environmental > Aquatic > Marine > Oceanic | place: Pacific Ocean | collected 2013-06-19 | reverse complement strand
TAATGATATTGTTATTCCTTTAAAAGTTTTAGAGGAGATTGATAAACACAAAAAAAGACAAGATTCGGTAGGTGCGAATGCAAGAAAAATTATTCGGACATTTGATTCCTTGCGCGCAAGAGGGAATCTGCAAAAAGGTGTCCGTCTAGGCAAAGGTCGTGGAATCTTAAAAGTATCCAACGCAGATAAAGATAATTTACCGGACGATCTGTGCAAAAATGTAGCGGATCATATTATTATTTCTACCGCACTTTCTGAAAATTCAAGAAATCCAAGTAGAAAAACTATTCTAGTATCTAGAGATATCAACATGAGGGTTATCTGTGATTCGGTTGGGATCCCATCTGAAGGATTTACTTTGGATAAAGTCATTGATAATCGTCATGGACTGTATGATGGCTTTGAAACTGTGTTAGTTGATGATCAATTGGTTGATAGATTTTATGATGGGAAGGAAGTTTTTCTAGAGAATAATAAAAGATTTAATCCCAATCAATTTTTGATGTTGGTTTCTTCATCGAATGAAAAGAAAACGGCCCTTTCACGATATATGTCCCCCAGCAAACCTCTGAGGAAGCTTTACGAGATCGGCAAAAAAGGTTTATGGGGAGTTTGTCCTCGGAATAAAGAGCAATCTTTTGCGCTCGATTTGTTAATGGATCCAAATGTCCCGTTTGTTAGTTTGGTTGGAAAAGCGGGAAGCGGCAAGACATTGCTCGCAATCGTCGCCGGGATCTCACAGGTTTTAAAAGACCCTTTTGCGCCGTCAGCCGCCCCTGGTTATAAAAAACTGGTTGTTTCAAGACCAGTACAGCCGATGGGAAAGGACATTGGTTTTCTTCCTGGATCCATGGAAGAGAAGATGAAGCCCTGGTTAATGCCAATTCAAGACAATTTACAGTATATTATGGGAAATGATCGCGTTACACTAGAAGAATACATGGATCAGGGAGTTATAGAACTTGAGGCATTAACTTACATTCGTGGACGTTCAATCTCAAACGCGTTCGTCATCGTAGACGAGGCTCAAAACCTATCGATGCACGAGATTAAAACAATTATGACCAGGATTGGTGAAGGAACAAAACTAGTTTTAACTGGAGACATTGAACAAATAGACAATGTTTATGTAGACGAGACATCATCGGGGCTAGTCCACGCTGCCGAAAAGTTTAAAAGGACCGCACTATCAGGACATATAACACTGAAAAAGGGCGAAAGATCAAAAATAGCAACATTAGCAGCAAAAATTTTATAATTTTGTTTGACATTTATTATTAAACAGGTTATAATTATACAATAGGAGAAAGCATGTTTAACGAAAGAGAATTATTGGATAAAACAATATCTAAAGATGGAGCACTAAAAAGTTTCATCGTAGAATACGTTGGGGATAAATTAAGCCCCGAGAATAAAGAAGTGACTGTAGAAATGATTATAGAAGTTCTCGCTCAAGACTTTCCGGAAGTAGTGTTGGTCTTAGCAGAAGAAAATTTTTTTAGAGGTTATAGCCAAGGATTACAAGACTTTGAGCAGTCTATCAAAATTCCGGACGAATCAACTAAAGAAATAGAAGATGTCACATAATTATATTATAGATTATCTACAAAATTCTGTTAGAAAATCAAAAAAACAGCAGAAGGAATTTTATTTGAATGAGAATATAAATCTCTATATAAAAGACCCTCTTACGAGAGAAGTAGACGTCCGCAACGTTATGGAAAAAATTAGTGCTGTTATCCCACCTCATCTTATTTCCGAAATCGATTCTATTTTTGTTGGAATCTTTGAAGAGTTTGAAGAAATGGAAACGAACGCAATGTTTAAAGATGGCGCAATTTATATTACCAATGATCAAGATAATGAAGAAGATATGGTGGACGACATCGTTCATGAAATCGCTCACTCTCTTGAATCCCCTCAAGGTTATCTTATTTATGGTGATGGAAAACTTCAAAGCGAATTTTTAGCCAAAAGAATGCAATTATATGAAATTTTAAAAGCTGAAGGTTTAAACCCGAGCTTGAAATTGTTTGCCGATCCAGATTATTCAAAAGAATTTGATTTTTATCTTTATAAAGACGTTGGTTATGATCGGTTGAACTTTATAGTTTCTTCATACGGGCTTTTCACATCTGCCTATTGCGCAACTTCCTTGAGAGAATACTTTGCAAATGGATTTGAATATTATTTTCTAGATGATAGACCTTATTTGGCTAAAATCAGCCCGCAGCTTTACAAAAAAATAGAGGAACTACATGACTATGAAAGTTAATATAGAAGAAAAGGATGACACGATTTCAGTGAACGTTAAAGTAAAGCGGTATCACAGAAGAGGTCACAATGTAAAAATAAAAATTTTGCACAAAGATGTTATGAAATATCTTTCCGAACAAAAAATAGAAGTTGGAAGATGTATCCAACATCCGGCTTCTGTAACAAATAGAGGAGATCACCCAAAACTTACGGGAGAATGGATTTTTGAGAAACCAAAACCACAAAAAGCAGTCTCAACCAGGAAAAAAGTAAAAAAAGTGAAAAAAACCCTTGACAAATCTGATGAGCGTGTTATAATAGAAGTACAAGAAAAAACTTTAGAAGTAAAAGAAAAAACTCCCCCACCCGCTGAGGAATAATTGTCACACATATCATTTTCAGAATTAAAAAATTGGAATTTCTGCCCATTTTATCACAAGCTAACTTATGTGGACAAGCTTAAGGGCTTTAGAGGAAACGAGTATACTGCGTTTGGAACAGCTATTCATGATGTTTGTGAGAAGAAATTGCTCCAAGAACAAATTAGAGCACCAGAATATTTTATGGAAAGATTTGAAGAAAGCCTAGCCACACTGGACAGCGATATAGAATTCCGGGAAGATATTGAAAATATGGCTGCCCAAGCTTTGGGGATTTTACCCGAGGTAGAGCCGGCCATCGCCGAGTATTTTCCAGATGGATTCGAGGTCTTTTCGACAGAAGAACAATTGATGGTTAAGATAGACGATGAAGATTATAACTTTAAGGGATATATCGACGCCGTGATAAAAACTTCGGATGGAAAGTATCATATTGTTGATTGGAAATCTTGCTCGTGGGGCTGGGATCAGCGTAGACGTTCCGATCCAATGGTTACTTATCAATTGACATTGTACAAGATTTTCTTCGCACAGAAACATGGAATTGATTTAAAAGATATTGAAACACATTTCGCGCTTCTCAAAAGAACCGCAAAGAAGAATCGTGTTGAGATCTTTCGTGTTACTAGCGGAAATAAAAAGATGGATAATGCAATGCAATTATTGCGCAAAGCACTTTTCAACATAAAGAAAAAAAATTATATTAAAGACAGAAGATCATGTGTAAAATGCGAATTTTGCAAATCGACTGAATGTCCATAGAGGTTAAAATGACAGAAAAAAAGAAGATTTTGGTGATTTCGGATCACCCGATGGCCCCTTCGGGGGTTGGAACTCAAACAAAATATATTATAGAAACCCTGCTGAAAACAGGTAAATATAAGTTTGTTTGTCTTGGAGGAGCACTTCAACATCAAAACTACAATCCGCAAAAGATCGAAGGATGGGAAGAAGATTGGATTGTTTATCCGGTCAAGGGTTACGGAACTCAAGAGATGGTTCGTTCTGCGATTTTCAACGAAAAACCAGACATCTTGTGGTTTATGACGGACCCTCGATTTTATGGCTGGCTTTGGATGATTGAAAATGAAATTAGGAAACACGTTCCTATGGTTTATTATCACGTTTGGGACAACTATCCTTATCCAAAATATAATGATAAATTTTATAGTTCAACAGATGTGATTGCATCGATTTCCAAAGTAACATACGATATCGTCAATACAGTTTCTCCACATGTTGAAAATCATTATGTTCCTCATGCGGTCGATACATCAATTTTCAAAGCATTTCCAGATGATCAAATTAAACTTCTCAGGGAGAAACATTTTGATGGAGATGCTGATAGCCGTGTGACTTTTTTTTGGAATAATAGAAACGCAAGACGAAAAATGAGCGGGTCTCTTGTTTGCTGGTTCAATGAGTTTGCAGAAGAGGTAGGCCCTGAAAAAGTTCGTCTTATCATGCATACGGATCCCAAAGATCCCCATGGCCAGGATTTAGAGGTCATTCTGAACAGTATTAACGCGACAGATGGTCGCATTGTTGTTTCGGCAAACAAAATTGCACCCGAGGCGCTCGCGGCGATGTACAACATGGCAGACTGCACAATTAATATTTCAGACGCAGAAGGCTTTGGTTTAGCAACCCTTGAATCTATGGCTTGTCAAACTCCAATTATCGTCAACATGACGGGTGGGCTGCAGGAGCAAGTGACAGATGGAAAAGAGTGGTTTGGAATAGGCATCACACCGGCCTCAAAGGCCATTATAGGCTCTCAACAGGTTCCATACATCTATGAGGATAGAGTTTCTAAGGAAGACTTCATACAGGCTCTGAGAGACGTTTTTTCGATGAGTCATGATGAAAGGAAACTTTTGGGGATGAAGGGAAGACAACACGTAGCTAAGAACTATAATTTTGAGAAATTTCAAAATCAATGGATTGAATTAATTGATTCAGTGATCGAAAATTACGGTTCTTGGGAAACTAGAAAAAATTATAAGCCATGGGCTTTTTCGGAGATTACAAAATGAAACAAAAAATCGTAGTAAGAGGGCCAATTCTTTCACAATCTGGCTATGGAGAGCAAGCCAGGTTTGCTTTGAGAGCTTTGAGATCAAGAGAGGATGTCTTCGATATATATGCTATTCCAACTGCTTGGGGTCAAACTGGGTGGGTTAGTGAGGCAAATGAAGAGCGATCTTGGATTGATCAGAGAATTGCCCAAGCTCATATTTATACACAACAAGGCGGTCAATTCGACATGTCACTGCAGGTAACGATTCCCAATGAATGGGAGAAAATGGCACCAATTAATATTGGATACACAGCAGGAATCGAAACAACCAAGGTCGCACCCGTCTGGCTTCAAAAAGCCAACGAAATGGACAGGATTATCGTTGTTTCAAATCATTCGAAAGATGTTTTTGAGAATACAAGCTATCACAAACAGGATGACAAAACAGGACAAAATATTAGCTTGACATGCCAAACTCCAATTGATGCAGTTAACTATCCCGTTCGTCATTTTGAGAAAGAAAAACTTGATTTGAAATTAGATTATGATTTTAATTATCTAGCGATTTCTCAATGGGGCCCAAGGAAGAATTTTGAAAATCTTATTAAATGGTTTTTGGAAGAAAATTTCGATCAAGAAGTGGGCCTCGTTCTTAAAACTTCCGTGAAAAATAACAGTATTATTGACAGAGAACATACCACACAACAGTTGGAAAGATTTTTAAAACAATTTGGAGGAGATTGTAAATGTAAAATTTATCTTATTCATGGTGATCTTTCAGAAGAAGAAATGACCGGATTGTATCAACATCCAAAGATTAAGGCTCTTGTTTCAACTGCTCATGGTGAAGGCTACGGCCTACCACTATTTGAGGCGGCGTATAACGGAATTCCGGTAGTTGTATCAGGTTGGTCAGGACATTGTGATTTTTTATATATGAAGGACAAGAAAGGAAAAAAGAAGCCGATGTTTGTTTCGGTAGAATATGATCTCAAAGAAATTCAGAAAGAGGCAGTTTGGGATGGTGTTATACAGGCAGATTCTCAATGGGCCTTCCCAAGAGAGGGATCTTTTAAGCGTAGGTTGCGAGAAGTTCGCAATGAATATCCTCGATTTAAGAGAAATGCAAAGAAACTACAGAAATATCTTGTTGAAAATTTCACGGAAGAAAAGTTATATCGTAACTTTTGTGATTCCATAATGGGTAAAAGCCAAGAAAATCCTGAAGAAATTACTGGCATTTCTTTCTGTATCCCAACAAATGGGAAGCGAAAAGAAAAAACGCTAGCTACTATAAAATCTATACAAAACGAGTTGGGTAATTTTCCATACGAAATCATAATTTGTGGAGATATCGCGAATTTTGAAAATATTGAAGGAGTTTCTACCATAGACTCAAAAAATGCAGCACATTCCAGAAACGTCGCGACCCTTAGAAATAAATCAGCAAATTTGGCATCTCACGATGTGATAGTTTGGTGTGATGACGACATTTTAATATCGAAAGAGTGGCTTAAAAATACACTTGAATTTAGCAAAACAAATTATTGGGATGTTTTGGGCAATAGAATTTTAAACCCAGATGGGACAAGACATTGGGACAGAGGTTTAATTAATCCTAGAGTTCTGGTTGGCTATTCATACCCAAGTTATGCCAACGGTCTATTGCAGACCTCTGGATTTATTATGGTCAGAAAAGAGGTTTTCGAGAAAGTGAAATGGAATGAGAGTTGTTTGGTATACGCCGATCGGTACGAAAGAAGAATTCCGGAGGATTTACAATTCAGCCTTGATTTGGTCGCAGCTGGATATCAATTAAATTTTAATGAAGATTCTACTGTTTGGCATAATGATGACAATTATACAGAGTGGGGACAACAAACATTGTTAAAATCTCTAATTGAGGAAAAAACTCAAACCTCCTTTTTCCCTCCTCCATGCGAAAAATTCTTGGAGAATTTGCAATAATGCATTTTAAAATCATTATTCCGATGTACAATGTGGATAGGTGGGTTGAAACGAACATAAGAAGTGTTCTAGCCCAAACACACGAAGATTATCAGGTAATAATTATAGATGATATTTCTACAGATAATAGTTTTGAGAAAGTTCAAAATTTAATTTCTAATGACGATAGATTTGTTTTGGTAAAAAATAAACAAAAAAGATATGCATTGGAGAACATTGTAAGAGCTATTCAGATGTCGAATCCGGAGGAAGAAGATGTTATTGTTACTTTAGATGGAGATGATTGGTTGCCTAACTCGGGAGTATTAGAGAAAATTTCTCAAATTTATGAAAATACCGGATGTTATATAACTTATGGTACATACTCCACCTATCCGGGAGGGAACAAACCGTGGAATGTAACAGCATATCCCGAAGAAATAGTCAGAAAATCAGATTATAGAAAAGATATTTGGCGCGCCTCCCATTTGAGAACCTTTAAATTTTTCCTGTGGGACAAGATTAAAGATGAAGATTTGAGAGATACGGCGGGAAATTACTATAAAATGGCATGGGATTTGGCTTTCATGTTTCCAATGCTAGAAATGTCTAATGGAAAATATCATTATGTTCAGGATACAACCTATATTTACAATAGAGTTAACCCGATAAACGACGATAAAGTTAACCATGCGTTACAACTATCTTTGGACAAAGAAATAAGACAAAAATCTAGTTATTTACCGGTGGAAAAGAAATGACTGCCAAAAACGTAGTTTTCATTAAAGTCCACAAGTGCAGCAGTACATCTGTAAGAGTGATTATGGAAGAATATACTAAAAAGAAAGGATTAAAACATATTGAGCGCAATCGAGAAAAACAAAAACAGCTCAGAAACAAAAGGGGCCTACTGGCATGGTCACGTAGTACAGATGGTGATAATAATTCAGCTTGGTATCTAGATGCCGCCCTTTATAATATATCTTTAGATCATCATGCTTATGATCCTTCCTTTTTCGAAAAATTTATAAAAGATCCAATTTATGTAACATTTTTGAGAGACCCACTGGACAGGGCTATTTCGGCTTTTTATTCGCCAGATGTGCCACCTCATGGACAAAAATTAGAGTTTAAGAAGTGGTATAAAACAAATGTAGATTTTCTGAATACGAAGCCCCAAGTGAATTCATGTTGTGTTTTGACAAATAATTTTATGTCCTATATGTTGGGATATGATTTATTGGATGAGATCACTGTGGAAAATTTAGAAAAAAGATATGCCTTTGTAGGCTTGACAGAACATTTTGATGAAAGTATAAAATCAATGGCCAATAATCTAGGGTGGGACTTAAGTTCGAGAAGACCCAACATACGCAAAAATCCCGGGAAGCCAGAGATAGAATTACCCCAGGATTTTATTGACACATTCCAGCAAAATAATAAATTAGATTATAAGCTGTATGAGACCGCAAAACAAATATTTGAAAAAAATAAAGGACACAACCTTGGTTAGAGTTTCACCTATGCTGAGCGAAGTTTTTGTTCTTCTCCGCGAGGGCAAAAAATGATAACGGCTCATTTACAGGGGGGTATGGGAAACCAAATGTTTCAAATTTCAACAGCAGTAGCACTCGCTCGGAGAAATAATGATATCGCTGTCTTTGATCCCTCTTCCCGATATCTCCCTCTCCAAAGCCGCCAATGTTATAAGTGCGACCCTTATGAAGAAAATGTTTTTAGAAATATTAATTTTTCCAAAATAGAAAGTATATCCAACCTTTATAGAGAGCCTAAATTTTCTTATAGTGAGATTTTATATATAAAAAACATGATGCTTCATGGTTATTTTCAAAGCGAAAAATATTTTGTTGATTTTAAAGAAGACATAATAGATTTATTTGCTCCTTCCGAAAAAAATAATAAATATATTGATGAAAAATATGGAAAAATTTTACAAGAAAATAGTATTACTTCCGTACACATACGAAGGGGAGATTATTTGAAATTTAGCAATACTCACCCCGCTTGTACCAGGGAATATTACGCCTCATGTTTTGAATCTCTTCCTGCTGATACTTCTTATTTTATTTTTAGTGATGATCCTGTTTGGTGTGCCAATAACTTTAAATCAGATAAATTTCACATTATAAGCGGCGAAGAAGACTATATTGACCTTTATTTAATGTCTAAGTGTGAGAACAATATTATAGCAAATAGTAGTTTTAGTTGGTGGGCCGCATGGCTAAACAAAAACAATAATAAAAGAATTTTCTCCCCGAAGAAATGGTTCGGCGCAGGCGGGCCCTCCGATGACACCGATATTATCCCAAAGGAGTGGGAAAAGAAATGATATCTCACAAATATAGATTTATGTGCCCAAGAATTGGAAAAAATGCATCCTCTACGCTCGTGGAATATTTTAAACAGTTTGATAAGAATTTAATAGATGAAGGTCACGATTCTGTTTTGGGACGAGGTTTTCAAGCATTTTTAGAAAGTCGATATATGATGGGAAGAGACCATAAAAAATATTATAAATTCGCATTTGCTAGGAATCCATTTGACAGACTCGTTTCAGCCTATTATGAATTTATAAAGCCCGAACAATTTTATGATATCAAGATCTTGATTGAAAGAGATAATAATTTTTCTTTAACTGATGTATTAAATAATTTTTCTTCTTTTGTAAAGATGACACAAAAATATCCTCATATACATTGGAATCCACAATTAAGAATGATGCAAGACGTGGAAGGGAAGATGCTTGTACATTATATCGGAAAAGTAGAAAACATAAAATTAGATCTCTTTAATATTTGTAACGTTGTCGGGATAAAAGAAAATAATGTAAACATACCCACAGAGAGGGCGTCCAAAAATAGAACTCATTATTCAGAATATTATGATGATAAACTTAAGTCGATTGTCGGTCAGATATACACAAAAGATTTAGATTATTTTGAATATGATTTTGCTTCATTGGGAGAAATAAAATGAAGATTTGTTTTGAGTGCCAATGGGGAGAGTCTCCTGCAGATCTTTTGAATAGACACAGAAAACAAACCCCCAATAATTCAGCAAAGTGGAAAAATTTAGAGGGTGTCGATAGCCCTTCTGATGCAGATTTTATTGTAGCAATAGGCAATCATCCATTCTTTCATAGAATAAATTCACACAAAGTAATTCAGGTACGTCGAGAACCAAACTTTATAGAAGGTTTTTCTCCTACTCCAAATGCTCGTCATATTATTGATTATGATGAAAATGGATATCATGTTGCGACTTGGTTTATAGAGAAAGATTTTAATGAATTGTCCGGGATGTCTTATTTTCCGAAAAGGAAAAAAATAAGCGCTATATCTTCTTCTAAGTGGCAACATAGGAATAATTTCTTAAAGAAAATCTGTGATTTAACAAAAGAGGGGACTATCGATTTCTATGGACGGGGCCTGGGAAAAATTTTAAGGAGCCCAGATTATAAGGGTGTTCTAAATCAAAATAAAAATTGTAAATTTCAAGGATTGTATGATTATTCCTATTCTATAGCTATAGAAAATTCGTCACAAAAACACTATTTTACAGAAAAGATAATTGATTGTTATTTGACGTGGACAATGCCAATATACTGGGGGTGCCCCAACATTTCAGAATATTTTCCAGACAATTCTTATTATAATATTAATTTAAACAGACCAGAAGATGTTAAAGAGATTTTAGAGAAGCCCATAGAAAAAAAACACATTCAAGCTTTAAAAGAGGCAAGGAATTTAGTATTATACAAGTATAATATTTGGGCGGCAATTGAAGAAGTGTTGAAATAATAACATGAATAAATTAAAAGTTAAAAATATATCTAATAAATTTATTTTTCTTGAAGATGAGAATAATAAGATAACCCGCGTATATTATGGGGGCTTGTCCAAAACTAGAATTTTGGATTTATTGGGGAGTATAAGATGATAGCAATTTTATCTTTTCCAAGGTCTGGAAATCATTTTGTTAGATATATTGTTGAGTTTGTAACGGGCCGCTCAACTATCGGAAATAATGGCGCCCTGAGTGACCTACCAGATTCTCCAATATGCCGACGTAAGGGGCCAAAATTTTTGAAGCATGTTGATTTCCATAACCCTGTTGCAAGAAAATACCATTTTGCTGATGCCAAAAAGCTAGCTAAATATGGGGACATTGTAAAATCTACAAAACTTGTTTTGATTATGAGGCATCCTTTGGAAAGTTTTCTATCACATAGAGTGGACAAATTTCGCGCGTATATGAATTCTAATCGTTCATTTGCTGAAAATGTTAAAAAACTTGTTACAGTCGATAAAAAAGCTCTACTGTACAATTTAAATTTTTATAATAATTTTGAGGGTCCAAAAATTTGTATTTGGTACGAGGATTTGATATCCGATAAGCCTGAAAAATCTATTGAAAAAATATCTTCTTTTTGTGGTGGTTCTCAAGAACGTTTATTGGAAATGTCGAATAATTTTGAAAAATATAGATTAGACAGTTTAAAGAGTCCTAATCGTCAACCGGTTTCAATCAATCGGCCGAATCCCCAAAAGTTTTATTCAAATAAAATAAAAACTCAGAATTTAGATAATTATCACTATCTTAAAGAGAATTTTCGTGAATTATTGGACCATCCCTTGCTGAGAGAAAAATATAAATGAATTATTTTGTTTTTTCTTACGGCGGCACCGGCAGCACTATGTTATGTAGTTTTCTATCTCGATATGGAAAAAGTTTTCACCTTCATGATAAAGTGCCTCCTTTATTTTTAACGAATAGACCTGTAGAAGCCCCTGATCGGCACACCGAGGCGGCAATCCATCTCTCACAAGATCCCTATTATAAATTAAATCCCAATGATTGTCGAGTGATTTATATATATCGTGATCCAGTAATTGCAAAGATTTCTCGACCAAGTTGGCAACATTGTTATCATATTGGTGGAGATTTTAGACAACACCAAAAACTGAAAAGGAAACCGGGGGATAATTTAGGAATAGGATTACTAGAAGATTATGTACGCCTTGGACTCGACCTAAACCAATATGAAGAACATTTTGATAATTGGATGGTTGAAGGATCAAAAAGAGAGTATTCGATATTATATATAAATTATACGCATTTATGGGAAAACTTAAATGTTATTTTTGAGTATTGTCAAATTCCAATTAGCGACATTGTAAGTTTTCCTAGGAAAAGAGAGACAAAAAAAAGCGTATCAGATAATATTCTAAAGAGTCTGACAAAAATGTATAACCCACTACAGAAAAAAATTCAAATTCTAGAGCCTGTTATACTGTCCAAAGGCGAAAAACAAATATATTGAGAAAGGATAAATCATGAAATTGCATATTGGCTGCGGAAATCGATATATACCTGGGTGGGTAAATTTGGATATAAATAGAGATTTAAAAGTCGACATTGTTGATGATGCCGGCGCGCTAGGAAAAATAGCAAATTTATCTTGCGACATTATTTATGTTAGCCACGTATTGGAGCATTTCGGCCGCCACGAATTTCTTGAAATATTAAAAGTCTGGCACAGCAAATTAAAAGTAGGGGGAATTTTAAGGTTGTCGGTACCAGATTTTGATGGAATAGTGAGCGTTTACAATAAAACAGGAGACCTCCCCCAGTTACTTGGTCTTCTCTGCGGCGGCCAGAGAAACTGTTACGATTATCATAAAATAGTATTTAATAAAGAATTATTAACTTCTTCTTTACTTTCTGTTGGGTTCACCAATATATGTGAGTGGGACTGGAAAGAAACATGTCATTCTGAAATTGACGATTACAGTCAAGCCTATTTGCCACATCTAGACAAAGAGGCTGGCACCCTGGTGAGTTTAAATTTAGAAGCGATAAGAGGAATATAGGAGAAAATGGGAAAAAAATTAACAGTTATCTTGTGGGACGCCGATTATAGAGAATCTCTCGAAGATTCTCTGATGTGCCTAGAATCTCAGACCGCATTGGACGATCTGGAAATATTTTTCATAGAGTGGACATCAAAGAAGAAACCCGTAGTTTTAAAATATGATTTTATAAATGTTGTCAATATTAATTCAACAGAGAGATTCGACACCGGGGCGCAGTGGAATTTGGGATTATATTTGGCAAATACTGAGTGGGTCTCATACAGTCATTGTGATATAATGCCCGCAGATCATTATGAAAAAATTATTAACAAAATAAATAATTTAAAAAATAGTGATATTATTTATTTGGAGGGATGGCATGTAAATACAAAAAATAATTCGGCTCAATATAGAAAGTATAAAAAAAGGGTCGCTAATAAGTTGTGGCTCCTACCTGATTTATTTTTGGACGAAAAGAAAAACCCTCCTGAATATAAAAGAAAACGCCAAATGGTTGGCGGAGGCGCCGCCATTGTAAAAAAAATGGATTTTATAAGTGAAGTTCACGGCTGGTCATGGAATTTGCCAACAAAATACTGGTGTGGTCCTGCCTATCAGCAGCCAAATTTGCCAAGAAAGAAAAATGGAAAATTACAAGGAGTTAGAAAATATTTGGTTTCCCGAGGAAAAGCTCTTATAAAAAACGAGTGTCCTGAAATTTATCAATTTTCAATACCCCACCGAAGTCCCGTTTCGAATGGGCTTGGTAAATCGGCACCATCAAAATATAACGTTAAATATTATTCTCACTTAGCGTCAGAATGGCTAGCCACACAAAAAATAACAATCAGAAAAGCTATCTCTGTATACCCAGATGATGTGGACAAAAAATATTTAAAATCTTTGATAAAGAAAGAAAATCCGGTAATATTAGATATTGGGTGCTATGATGGTTCAGACGCATTAGAATTTTTAAATATTTTTGATAATCCCAAAATATATGCCTTCGAGGCCGACGAGAGATCTATAAAAATATTTCATAAAAATGTAACCAAAGAACAACAAAAGAATATATTATTACAAAAATGTGCAGTTTGTAACACTAACGGTGAAGTGGACTGGTACGCCAGCCATAGTGAATCTCGAAGACACTTCAGGGATTACGATTTTCAAGATAGTTGGTCAGCCTCTAGTTCTATAAAAAAACCAAAAGATTGTTTAAAGATATTCGATGATATCTCTTATAAAAAATTAAAAAAAGTTCGGGCAGTAAGGCTTGATAGTTGGATTGAGAATTTTTCAGGTATAGAACGCGTTGATATCATGTGGGTAGATGTTAACGGCGCATCTCGGGAATTTATTTCCGGCGCGCTTGAGACACTTAAGAAAACAAAATATCTTTATATTGAGTTTTGTAAAACCAATACTGGGGAACTCTTTGAGGGCGCTATATCCAGAAAAGAAATTTTAGAATTATTGCCTTTTTTCGAAGAAATCTCGGTACATTCCTTTTTGGGAAATTATGGAAATACTTTACTGAGGAACAAAAATTATGATTGATTTGAAAGAGCATGAACAAAAAATTTGGAGTCAGAAAGGAGAAGATGGTGTTATAAAGAAAATATTTGAAACGCTAGGAATAGAAAAAGGGCATGCAGTAGAATTGGGAGCCTGGGACGGCATAAAATACAGCAATGTTTATAACCTAATCCGAAAAGGATGGTCAGCAACCTTGATCGAGGGCGATGCAAAAAAATATAAAATCCTTTGTAAAAACATGAGAGAATATCCTCTTGTCACCCCTGTTCTAAAGATGGTAAGTCTGCGATGTGATAATAATCTAAGCGATATTCTAGAATCTTTCAATGTTTCGGGTGATTTTGATATTCTATCTCTAGATCTAGATGGGTGTGACTACTGGATATGGAGAGATTTACGATTTAATCCAAAGCTTGTAGTTGTTGAGTACAATTCCAACTGGGAAAAAAGCGTAACTGTACCATACAGAGAAAAACACCATTGGGACGGCACACAATATTACGGAGCTAGTGCCACTGCATTTGTTAAGTTAGCTAAATCAAGAGGTTATGATTGGGTTGCCCACACTCCTTATGCTAATTTATTCTTTTTAAAAACAGAGTTGAACAAGAGAGAATTCAAAACACTAACATTAGAGAGCGGCTTTCATATATTAAAAAATCATCACAAGCCAATGAATAAAAAACAGATTGATAGTCTAATATATGATCCGCCTATCTAAAATTAATGAGGTATAAATGAGAATTTTAATAACTGGCGGTACTGGAATGGTTGGCTCCGCATTTAAAAATATAGACACTGAACACGAATTGATTTTAGTTGGACGTAAAGACTATAAATTAAATAGATCTGAGTCCGCGCACTGGATGCTGCAAAATATAAAGCCCGATGCTATAATCCATTTGGCCGCTCAAGTTGGTGGTATCAAAGCTAATATGGATTATGCTGGAGATTTTTATATAAATAATATAAGGATCAATACAAACGTCTTGGATGCAGCAAAAAACCAAGTAGAGAAGGTAATTTCTTTATTGAGTACTTGCATATATCCGGACAAGGCAACTTATCCATTGACCGAAGACCAAATTCACAATGGACCACCCCATTCTTCCAATTACGCTTACGCCCATGCCAAAAGAATGCTCGACGTTCAATCAAGAGCCTACAGAGATCAGCATGGGTGTAATTTTATAACTGCAGTCCCCAATAATCTTTTTGGAGAAAGTGACAATTTTGATCTTGAAAACTCTCATGTTATACCAGCGATGATCAGGAAAATGTATGAGGCTAAATTAAATAACCAAGATGTAACCCTTTGGGGAGATGGATCTCCCTTGAGGGAATTCACATATTCAAAAGATTTGGCAGAAATTTTGCTATTTCTTTTGGAGCACTATGACAGCCCAAGACCAATAAATGTTGGGAACACACATGAAATTTCGATTAAGAAAGTCGCAGAGACAATTCGTGACATTTTAGATTTTCAGGGAGAAATTGTGTGGGACACAACGAAACCATCGGGTCAATTTAGAAAACCCTCAGATAATTCAAGATTACTGGATTTGGGCTGGCGAGAAGAAAATTACACGGATTTCAAAAAAGCCTTGACAAAAACTTGTAAATGGGTTATATTGAATTATCCAAACATAAGAGGAATTAAATGAAAACTGCGTTAATAACTGGGATAACGGGCCAAGATGGGTCATATCTGGCAGAACTTCTTCTAGAGAAAGACTATAGAGTTATCGGCATAAAACGAAGAACTTCCCTGTTAACCACAGATCGAGTTGATCATCTATTCAACAACAATAATTTTGAATTAGTTTATGGAAACCTTATTGATGGGGGAAGTATTCATAGAATCTTGATGAATTATCAGCCCGATGAAATTTATAATTTAGGAGCACAATCTCATGTTCGTGTTTCATTTGATACACCAGAAGAGACAGCGGAAATTGGCGCCATGGGGACCTTACGATTGCTCGAAGCAGTAAGAAATGTGTGTCCTAAAGCAAGATTTTATCAAGCTTCTTCTTCTGAAATGTTCGGGGATAATCCCGAATACCCGCAGAATGAAGACACTTGTTTACGGCCCGCTTCCCCATATGCTTGCGCAAAGGTGTTTTCTCATCACCTAGTTCGGAATTATCGCGAAAGCTATGGAATTCATGCCTCATCCGGGATTTTGTTCAATCATGAATCTCCACGAAGAGGAGAAACTTTTGTGACAAGAAAAATAACAATAGCTGCAGCAAAGATCAGAATGGGTCTTCAGGATAAGTTGTATCTTGGGAATCTTGATGCTAAGAGAGATTGGGGTTACGCTGCGGATTATGTCAAGGCAATGTGGTTGATGCTCCAGCAAGATGAGTCCGATGATTATGTGATTGCAACAGGCAAGGCCTATAGTGTCAGGGAGTTTTTAGAGTTAGTTTTTGATCACGCAGGACTTGATATCGGTCAGCATGTAGAGATAGATAAGAGGCTTTTCCGCCCACATGAAGTTCCAATTTTGTTGGGAGATGGTAGAAAAGCTAGAGAAAAGTTGAAATGGAAACCGGAAACGTCGTTAGAGGATTTAGCAATGTTAATGTATCAAGAAGATTTGGCAATGCTTGGATATTATGATGGAAAATAAAAAAGCATTAGTAACTGGTCATTTAGGGTATATTGGGTCTCATATTTTTAAAGAACTGAATACCCGAGGATATGAACCGAGAGGCATTGATTTAAAAAATGGAGAAGACATTCTACATTGTTTACCAAATGAAGATTTTGATTGTGTTTTTCACCTCGCGGCACTTCCCCGGGTTGAATTTTCAGTAGAAAATCCCTTTTATACCATGAAGCAAAATGTTTTGGTTACGTCTAAATTATTAGAGTGGTCAAAGAATCACGGTGTAAAAACATTTATTTTTTCTTCCTCCTCGGCTCTGTATGGTGAAGGCTCTGGTCCAAAATCTCCTTATGGTTTGCACAAGCTTATTTCCGAGATGGAATGTGAATTATATCAAAAGTTATACGACATAAGATGTGTGTGTCTTCGGTATTTTAATGTATATTCTGAAGACCAAGAATACGGAGGAGCATATTCGACAGTCGTTGCAGCTTGGATGCAGATGATAAAAGAAGAAAAATCATTGCGAATCGACGGCGACGGAGAGCAAAGCAGGGATTTCATTCATGTTGAGGATGTCGTTTCCGCCAATATTTATTGTATGGAAAACATAAATAATTTAAAGGAATTATGGTACGACGTTGGTTATGGAAAAACTTGTAGTTTAAACCAGATAAGGGAAATAGTTAACAAGTATCATAAGGTAGAATGGGATAACGCCCCAGAGCGACAGGGAGATGTGAAACATACAGAAATCGGATCTCAAAGATTGCAACTTGAGGGTTGGAGCCCACATGTTTCTCTTTCTGGTGGTCTAGAAAAGTGTTTCAAAATTTAAAATAACTAGGTTTTTCCTTGACAATGGCGAAATAAAGAGTTATAATATAGAAATAAAAGGAGATAGATATGCATTTATCAAATCAAGCAATAGGAGCGGTGATGATGGCTCTTCAAAAATCATTAATGGAACAATCGGATATTGTTCCTGTTTTTCAGGAATTCGTTTTTAAGGAAACAGATGAGGGTCTGATTGTGGAAAATCCCCCCATTATTGAATTTAGGAACGAAGCGGAAGAAGCCGAAGAACAAACAGATGCCGAGGTATAATTATCATTGCGAAAGTTGTAATGAGTACTTCGAAATAAAGCACGGCATGACGGAAAGCCTGGAGAATTGCATTTCTTGTGAATCCCAGGCCTTTCGTCGTGTTCCGTCTATCCCTACCTATATAAACAAAATAACCAAAGATCCTGATAAAAAAGTTGGTTCTGTGGTCGAAGAGTATATAAAAAAGAACAGAGAATCTGTCTCTGAGGAAAAGAAAAAATTGAGAGAAAAGGAATATAAAACATGAGTTGGACAATAATTTCAGGAATTTTATTTTCGATGCTTTTATTATCAGCAGCATTGAATATATTTTTAATGTGGTACGGGTGGAAATCCCTTCAGCATATAAGATATTATGATGATGAATTAACAGAAACAGTTGGAGTGATTAGTAATTTTACAAATCATCTTAAATCTGTTTATGAACTTGAAACTTTTTATGGTGACGAGACGCTGCGCCACTTGTTGAAGCACGCTGAAGATTTGACTGAAGTGTTTGATCAATATAATTTATATTCTGAGGACGAAATCACGGAAGAGGAATTAACAAATGACTACACCACAGAAATTGAAGCCTAAGAAAAGGCGTAGAATAAGAAGAAGTAAGAATTCGAGAAATTATTTTACTAAAGTAAACGAAGATGCTATAGTTGAATATAATAATTCAACCGATTATAAACGAAGAGAACATCTTTATAGGACATTAATACAACCTCCGCTTAGTGAAATGGTGGATAAGATAGTTTTTACCTATAAGTTTACGACGCTCCCAAACATTGACACACTACGCGAAGATTGTAAAGTTTGGCTGACAACAGTTCTTGATAAGTTTGATCCAACTAAGGGCTCAAAAGCCTTTTCTTATTTTTCTGTCATAACTAAAAACTGGTTTATTCAGAAAGTTAAGAAAAATAAAAGAAGCCGCCAACGAGAAATAGAATTTCAAGATCTTTCAAAAGAGATGGAAATGAAATATGTTGCCATTGAAATGGATTGTGACGAAAGAAGAGAAAAAGAAGAGTTTTGGACTCACTTGTGGACTGAAATAGATACTTGGGATAAAATGAAGCTTCGAGAAAACGAAAAGAAAGTTTTGGAAGCTATAAAAATTTTGTTAAAGTCACCCGATGATATAGAAATTTTTAATAAGAAAGCTATTTATCTATACATGAGGGAAATAACTGGCTTAAATACCAAACAAATCGTTAATTGTCTAAATAAAATGAGAAGCCGTTATAAAACTTTCAAGATCAAATGGGACCGTGGAGATCTATGAAAAAACTTGAAAAATACATCACCGAAGCAATAAGTAATATTAGAAATGATAGAGATGTTACTCGTCGTTTGCTTGATGATGTAATAGTTTATCTGAGCAAGAGCGAAGAAAGACACCGAGAAGTTGGTCTGACTGCGGCCAAATACGTTGAAACGCTGCAGAGATCAAATGAACAGCTAGTAAAAGTTGCAACACTCATCCAAAAGAAAGATTCAAAGCAAACAAGCCTTACAGAGAGTGATAAGGAAGAGATTTTTGATTTACTTCAAAAAGGAGGCGACGTTGACTAATGGCTCTTACAACACTCGACCGAACAAATAGAAATAATGCGTTTTATCAAGTCAGAGGCGCCACGATCGCCGCATTTGAGAAAAATGAAGCCCTATTAAGCATATCCCCAGATGCTACTTATAAAGCTATAGTTTTATTTAGCGAAGATAAAATAACAATACATCAAAATAGCTGGGCCCGAGGCCTTGAAACCCAACTTGAAGAAAGACTCTCAATTGGAAGGGTGATCGAGAAATATAAAATTTATTTCAGAATACCGTTGTTGCACGCTCATCTTCCTCTTCCTCCATCTTTTAGAAATATTGTCCTTCCAGAAGGCTCCCCGCAAATTCGAGGTCATAAGAGCCCAGTTAGTCCCCAAACTCGACGACCAGGCGAGAATCCAAATATTGTTTTTTCTCAAACTTATGCTGGTGATTATTGTTTAAAACCCGAGGCTGAAGAGACACTCTTAATTTCTTGCCACCCTTCTTTATGGGTATCCAGGGATCCCTCAAATGTGTCATCACTACCGGCCCACCTTGATCCTGGAGACGTAATCGAGATTAAGTTTTCTGATGGCACCTTTAAAAGTGCAGAAATTGTAAGAGTGGATTCAAAAGGGCCTAACATTGTAAAAGCACACGACGCATTTGACTGGGAGGGCTATTTAGACGAGTTTGAAGGAGAAACTTCTATCCTGTCCGACTATGAAACAGACGATTTCGGGGAATCTCCCTCGTCATATTATGGATCCCCGGATATCACCGCAACAACTACAGAGCTTTTGGACGCGCTGCCCTATTCCGGCGCCACCCTAGATGGTGAATCTGTATCTGTGCTTCAAAGAAAATATGCAGATAAGATTGTAGAACTGTTCAGTACCGCCGGCTTCTCTCTCAACATTGCCATGGCCGCCGTTGTCAATGCTTACGAGGAATCGCGGCTTGACCCGCAAGTTTGTTTTGGCATCTTGCCATGGGGCCCAAATCGACTGGAAGGCCCAAAGCTATCTGAGGAAAACTCATGCGGGTTGTTTCAATTAAATGCCGCCCCAGGAGCAGCCGGCGCAGGAATGACTCCCGAACAACGTAAAGATCCAATTTTAAATACACAACAAATAATTAGAACTGTCAAGGGGAGTGAGGGCAGCGAATTACGTTCTCAAGATGCAGCTGATGCCCCCCTTAGCGAGCTTATTTACTTATTTACACGAGATATCGAAAGACCAAGAAATAGAGAATCCAAAGGGAAAGACCGGGCCGCCATGGCCGAGTCATGGTGGGGAGAAAAGATTAAAGTAACCGGCAAGAATCTAACCCTTTAGAATAAAAAAGGAAAAAATAATTGGGCCCATTCAGCAAAAGAAAAGCAAGAAATATAGAACATCTTAGAGAAGAGCTACGAAAGCTCATCGAGGATAATCCAAATTTTCAGGGAATAAATGCGACCAATTTGGTTGAACCTGTTCCTGTTTTTATTCGAGCAGAAGGCGAAGTTGTTTATGCAAATCAAAACAATTCCTGGATTGTATTAGGCCGTGACCGACCAGCTACAACAATTAGTGGTGGAGGCGGAGAGGGCCAGACTGGCTGCGGAATGATAGATCTTGTCACTGGTCGCATGTCTTCCGTCGAAGGGGGCCCTAGATCAGATGTTTATGTACATCCAAATTTTACTTCAGACGCTGCAAGAATCTATATTAGCCAGAAAACCGACATTGATAAAAATTTTGATTTGGTAAAAGGCGGCGTCGGAATGTCTAAAGCTAAATCTGGAATAGGAATCAAGGCAGACGCAGTTAGGATTATTGGCCGAGAAGGAATAAAGTTAGTTACACAGACCGATAAAAAGAACTCTCAAGGTGGTAAAATTAAATCAACGGCCGGGATTGATTTGATCGCTGGTAATGATGATTCCAGACATAAAATAAAAGGTTCTTTATTTGGAAAAGATGTTAATTTTCTTCAGCCTCTCGTGAAGGGAGATAATTTAACCGCCGCATTAGTTGAAATTACACAACAAATAGGGGACTTGGCAACCAGATTTGATCAATTTGTCAAACAGCAAGTAAAATATAACGTGGCCGTCATGAATCACGTACATCCCGTCGCGGGCCCCGTCGCAGGGCCCGCGCCGATGCTTCTGCCATCGTTTTTTTCAACGAACATTCAGGTGTTTACCAATGTTACGGCGACTAGTTGGGCCCAGAGTTTAAATTTATCAAAATTCAGAATAAATTATTTATATGAATACGGCGACAGATGGATTTGCAGCCGCTATAATAGGACAACATAAGATGGCATCTTCCACGGCAATATTTAATAAAATAGCTGAGATAATCGCCGCCTCCGGACCTTCGTTTGTGAGTAACACCTGCAATAAGAGTAGTTCAGAGATCAGTAAAACAATAGAACTTTCCGTGACGAACAGAGATTTCGTCGAGTGGTCCAAGAACAACGCGAATCACAGAACAGATATGGATAATGTCGGTTGCAACCCCTCCGCCGGAACCACCGCCGGCACCCCTAGTTGTGATAAGGATGACAATTATTATTTTGGCGGTAAAGCCGGTAGTATGGGCGCCGGCATAAAATACGAGGACATGGAGGATTATAACCGCGATTGGGCTGAAGAAAAGTTAATGAATTTGGGAGCTAATTGTTTTACTGATTTATTTGCTAAAAAATTGTGGGGTTCGATTCATACTGCCGCGCAAAAACAAGTTAAGCAGCCGATTTATGACCCTGAAGATCTTTTTTATTACTTTGCTCTCGCTCTCCAACGACTTCTGGATCCGAGGCACAAAAAGATGGGCTACGCGATAAATGCTACGCTCTCCGACTCTTTTAACAACCCCCTCAATCGCTTAATCTATGAACCTTTCAGGTTAATGGTGCCAGACGTGTTTGAGGCCTATGAGAGTCCAGGTTCCCAACAGGGAACTTATCCCGGTTTTTATGGTACTGGCCCAGATGAGATCTTCATAGCGGCCGAGACTGCCAAAGACACTAGTGGTAAATCAAGTAAGCAGAATTTTGATGTTCTTAGTACCTATCAATTCGATGAGCAAACCACAATAGATAGTTGGTATCATATGCTTGGAGAGGTGACGACCAGTGGGTTTTCTGCAGCTTTGTTGTTGGATGAACTAAGATCACTGGAAGCTATTATAAATCTATTCTCTTGTGAGGACCTCCAGGACCTAAGAAAAGACATAGAAAAAAATAAGCAAACATATGAAGATTATGAGTCTAACTGGATCCAACAGAATAAATTTAGCTTAGAACATCTCGGCGCAGGAGTTTGGCATCATGATTCGTCTAACAGCAGCCCTCAAGGGGGCCAGGATATTGCTGGCGCCGGACTTGCTTATGCATGGGCAAAAGCATTTTGGGATGATTTTCTGGATGCAGCCTTTCTTATAACTGGCGAATGCGAAGACCCGGAGACCGCCCCGGAGAAATCAGATATTTTTCCTTATGATCCGGGCGATTGCGGCGAACTCGATCCCTGCGGCATGCCCATAGAGTGTTATACTCCCCCCAACCCGACATGTCCCCCTCTTTGCATTCCGAAAGAATGTGATTTAATAGATTGGACCACTTCTCCCAACGAGATAGTGTTTTTAAACGAGGGAACTTGTGAATATTGGGTACCAATAACTACTGCTTACGCAGACGCGAAAGAAAAAGACATTGATACCATGATGGAAGAATACAAGTCTTCCGGTGTACAATTGATTTTGAGTTCTCTAGGCAAAGAATCATCAGAAACTGCTGTTCAAAGTTTCCTAAGTCAAGCCACAACCGATTATTTTGTTGATTTTAGGATGCTCGCTAAAATAAAAGTCCTGGTAAAGCTGCCTTTTGATGTTGTCTTCGACGCCGCAGATAAAGAACCAGAATTACCGCCGGATTCTAGTGATTTTCCATTAAATGTGGTTCTTACAGCCGCCGATATCCGTGGTACGGGCTCTATGTTTAATTTGGTAAGTCGAGCAATAGGCAGAAAATATGCTGTTCAAGTAGAAATAGAAATTTATAAGGAACAATTTTCCGGATTGCCCAAGGGTTCTTCGTTGAAAACACAGGGAGATAATTTAAAACTCTTTAAAAAAGCGTTAATTGATCTCCTCAGAGCCCAAGACTTCAAATTTAACCCCGCAAGAAAGAAAAGCGGTGCATTAGAGGCAGTAGAAATAGCTTTCAAGGAGGAGTATAAGGGCATTGAGTATATAAAAGCCAATAATATTGGGTGTGAGGCGGTTGACCTCAAGGGAGGTCCTGGGTGGGACACGTTTAAGTCTCAAACCCCTTGCAATTATGCCACCACCTTAGCATTTGTAGCAAATATACCCTCGATATACGATAATGTCACTTCTGACTCTCCTATGGCTGTGGATTTATTCCTGAAAACCTATTATTTTCCTCCGATTGAGGAGAATATTGGCGAAGAATTGACAATGGTTCAGGAATTCGTAGATGAAAACGGGTGCAATACTACAGAATTGGTCGCCAATTTAACAAAACCGGCACTTATTGTGGGCTCTGAAGTACTGGGAGCGGCATTATCTTTTCCCGAACTGTTCGCCGCCGCCATTGGCCAGAAAACATGTCTAACTTTAGAGGGCAAAGAGATACAAGATGCGGAATATAACGCCTTTGAAGATATTAAAGAAAGATGGCAGGATGTCGATTTACGAAAACTTTTTAGTGGCGATGGTGTTTTTGAAGATCTGCCCCACAAATTAAAAGAAGTTAGCAATCTCAAAGAACTTTATCAAGAAATACTTGATAAATTGGGAGTTTGTGGTTTAGCGGCTCTCGTTATGGACGCGCTGAGTTGTATTCTTAAGGGCTTAGATATAGATACCTCAATGGCGATGCTCGTTAAATCTTTCATAAAGAATGCGACGGAAAAAGAAATGGAAAATTTATTTTTTGTATTTCATCCGAGTTTGCAACAGCTTATAAGAGATTCGGTGGCTGAACTTACTTCTATTCCTCTACCATGGGAAGCCGGCTATAGGCCTGGTAGTTATCAGGCGGCCGGAGTTAAATATTCCCCAGACTATCTAACCGGAGAGGAGGTAACCCAACAAGAAAGACTAGCCAAAACCCCAGATTCTGGTGGAAATACCCCGGAAGATAATTTAAAGAGAGCCAGAGCCAGAGCCAAAACTACAATCGAAGAACAGAAAGAAAAATTTAAATCTTTTGCAGATATTCACTTGGTTGATGAAAATGGAGATCAAATATATGATGATTACGGTAATCCAGTCATAATTAGCAGCCCGACAGGAGTATCTCCTGCACCGGGCCTTGGACCTCGTGGATACGCGGGCCCATTTGCACATGCTGGCTCTGTTGGAACTGCCTTGGATAATATTCAGGACAACGCTATTGACATTTTAAAGGATGTCATTATAGATGCCATAGAAAACAACATAATTTCTGGCGAAGCAATGTTCAGCTTCATAGATAAAATTCCTGGTGCCGGTCTTCTCAAAGATACTATAAGCGGTGTGTTGGATTGCCCAGCACCGCCTCTCTTTTCTCCCCCTCTCGATGATATGCTGAAAACATTGGAAATAGATTTTTGCGAAGGTCATTATGCGATAACATTACCGGTAATACCCAAGATTTCAGTTCGTCCTTTTCTTGGTGACATAAAAACGATTCTCCAAGAAGCTTTTGAAGACGCACTTGAAGCATTGATTGCAAAGTCTATCACTATAATAATCAACAAAATACTGAAAGTTTTAACAAACGCTGCTTGTGAAGGTTTGAAGGATTTGGCCGGGATGCTAAAAGATCAGATGGGGGGTTCTGATTTCAGATCTGTTGTGGCAAATAATCTCTGCGGCGATAGTCTTAATGACGACGAGTTAAATGCTAGCTTAAACAAACTTAATGATTCCTTGGGATCTTTTAACCGTGCTTGCATGCCGACCGACGAGGATATGGGCGACTTCATGGACGGCATCTCAGCGATTCTGATTCAGCAAGAATTACTCGACTTTCTTGACGGAGATCCATCCGACCAAGCAGTGGCATATGCTAGGCAAATTGTTAATGGCATACCTAACTTGGCATGCGCTCTCCCTACAGATGAAGATATTAAAAATTTATTTGCTGGCTTAGGAAGAGTTTTCGACCGAGAATCTCTGCGCGACAAAATTGCAGCCTCATCTTTTAAGCCAATCTGCCCTGCAATTTGTGCTAGCCTCGAAGACCTAGAGCGATTTGATAAACTTCGTTGTTCTATATTACAAGAAAAAGGATTAAGCCCACAAGAATCTCAAGAACAGTGCCAGAAACTAAAAGACCGCGCTTTGTGTGATTTTGATGATTTGGCAAATGTGTTAAACGAAAATTATTTCGGCGACATTGGTCTTGAGGGGAATCCTTTTTGTTCAGAAGATGGGATTTATCCAAATGAGGATCTTGAGACAAAAAAGCTTACGGAAGAATTCTTTGATTCCAATTACGATGCCATAAGCACCTCATTTTTAAGAGAATTGGTTACCAAACAAGGATTATTGAATATGATTCTTTCCGACACCGCAGGCGCCGGGTTTAAAAGACATAATGAATTGTGGGTTCGGCTTTTTGGCCAATCACTAAGCGAGGATTTGGGATGGTTTGGGTTTACTGCTGATGCGTTCTATCCTGATGGCGATGCCGGAAAATCTCTTTTCGTTAACCCCACGACTTTTGGCCTCGATAGACCCCTCAATCTTTATCCGGACGATGTGGGTATATATCTTCAAAAAATCTTGGCCTTCAGCAGCGACACGTCACCGAGCGGTATAGACTACGAACTTTCCCATGGCGCTCATGTTTGGCTCAAAACACCTTATGATGACATGATAACTTTGCACTTCGCTACTTATGATACTGAGCCTGAAGACATAGATGATCCCGATTGGCTAGATATAGAATACACCCTTTACCCGGATGATGACACCAGAACAACCATAAAAATTTCTTCACAACTTGACGGTCTTGGCGCGCCAGTTGAATTTGATGTCATTCATGATTACAATACAACTGTTCCAGGCTATCCTGATTCTTCGATCGCCGATAAACTTATCGCCATCGGCGCCGAAACTCCAACTTCTCCTAATAAACCTTACGGCATGTTAAATCAAGCTTATGTATTTGGAAAACTTTTCCGCTCTTCTTGGGCTCCGTATACTACCGATCAATCGGCGTTGCAAATATTTGAGGACGGCTGGATCGAGATGCACCCCCTATTATCCAGCCTGTACATCGTGGGGTTCCTTATGAAAATCTCTGAAAATTCAAGAACATTTGATTTTGGTTTCGATCCCGATGCAGAACCCATAAAACATCCTTTAGACCCCGCAGTTTATGGGGGCACAGACGATAACCCGGCATTCTGGGTTGAAGAGCCCACCTATGGGGGCTGGATGGGACTTTATGACAAGATAATTCCAAGCGATGATTGTGGACATGAATCAATTGTAAATTTCAATTCTATTTCCAGCCAGACGGCCCAATATAATATTAAGCTTAAAGATGATCCTCGCCTACAATTTCCACCGGCATGCGTTGTTAACTCAGAGAGACCTTTTGATCGGGCAATGCCAAGGGCATCACTAGCGGGAGTTGATGGTGCTATTATGGCCACCGCGCGCTTATATGTTATGGAAACACTCTTGAAAGGGCTCCCGGCATTTACTATGTTTAATCCAAAATATCCATCCGTTTATGATGAAACTTTATTGAGTTATATAGCGACAAAAATGAGAGAAGGCCTATTAGATACAGGATTAAATTTTAGAAAACCGGTCAGCAAAGAAAGATATTATTATACATTTTTGGAGGAAGTGGTTCAAAATTTTGGCAAGAAAGTAGACATGGGAGAAATTATGCCAACCCAGGTGCAGCTTGAGGCTATGACGAAAATTAACATGCTACAAGAACTGTGGCCTCCTAAAGAATTTAGGCACACCACAGTTAATATTATGGATATTTCTTCTTTTGGAATACGAACCAGCGCTGCTCGGAGTATGTCCAATAAAGTAAAGAGAGACTGGTATTTTTATTACATTCAAGCTGTAGAACCAGAATGTTTGGTCTTATTGAATTATTACATCGCGCAACAGTTAGTGGAAGTTGGTAAACTTTTCAATGAGGTTCTTGAACCCCCCATTCTTAATTTAGAGAGTTGGATTTTCGGATCACCCCAATGGATGATGCTTGGCGCCATTACAGATGGAGGCCCGATGCCCGTGTCCAGCGATCCACTTTCAGATACCAATCCCACCACTGCTAAATATCTAGGTTTGCTGGCCAACTTGCCGGAGCAGCTGCCCATTGTTTTGGAAAAATACATAAAAGTAACTCCATATTCGGATTCTACTTTGTTTTCGAATACGGATCCTCAAATTTTCTCACCAGAAGTTTGGCATAAACAGATCGGCAAAGACAACCACAACCTCGGCCAAGGCACTATCACAGATAGATATTATGAGATGAGTTGGGGATTGAGAATTTGCTGGGTTTGCCCCATGAATGGGACGGGACCTCTTGGGTCTCCTGCTTCTTTCGATGTTGATGCTTTTGACGCGTCAATTTCAGATGAGGATGTTTATAAAACTAAGTCATTAAAATTTGGATCTGATCCCGCTAATAGGATATATGTAGTTCCAATGGCCAGTGTCGAAATTCCAATAGATGGAAATGAAATATTGGAGCCCTCCCTCACTGATAAATATGATGAGAACCTCGGATGTTTGATTACTGCATTAATAAACACCCCAGAATATAGAACTCTTTTTAAATATTGTTTTCCTTTAGAAACTTTACTTTCACTTGCAACTATTTATGTTGTAGAAACATTTTTATTGTCTATTGGAGAAGAATGGGAAGAACCCAACGGCGCCCCGCGACCAGGAGGGATAAAGGGTAGTCAATTTAGAAGATGGGATAAGGCGGGAAATTTTAAGAAAACCAAGAAAAATTTAAGAAGACTTTTCGAGGGATTTTATAACTCAAGAGATGCGTCATACGTTGATCAGGAAGAAGAAACTAATGAACAAAGAACAAGGAAAAAACTTAGGGTCAAGAGAAAGTTACCCACCGATAAAGATATCAAGTGGTGGAAAAAGAGGCTCGAAGTACCGAGACCACCGGAGGAGTGTGATTAAATGGCAATAGGAATATCACCAGCATTACCACTAGATTATAATCAATTAGATGGCCCATATCGCTTAACAAAAACAATTAAAGAAGCAATAACTCAAAACTTTAAGAATCTTATTTTAACAAATCCAGGAGAAAAAATGATGGATCCCGATTTCGGGGTAGGAATAAGACAATTTTTGTTTGAATTAGATAATGGAGGAGTCCAACAAGAAGTTAGAGAAAGAATTTATCAACAAACTGGCAAATATTTGAGTTCAGTTCAAATTTTAGACGTTAGGTTCTCTGGAGGATCTAATGATGAAGCAGACCAAATCACGATGGCTGATTCAAATGCAATGTATATACAAATTCTTTTTAAAATACTTGCTATTGATTCAGTGAATGTTTTAACTTTGCCGCTATTTACTTAAAGGCATAAATGAAGGAATCCCATTAAATGGCCAACAAAAAAAGAACCCCAGTAAGATATACAAGTAGAGATTTTTCATCCATCAAACAGGATTTGCTCGAATATGTCAAAAGATATTATCCCGAATCTTACAGAGATTTCAGTGAAGCATCTTTTGGATCTCTAATGGTGGATACTGTCTCTTATGTTGGGGACATCCTATCTTTCTATTTAGATTATCAAGTAAACGAATCTTTTCTCGATTCAGCAGCAGAATATAATAATGTAATCCGGCTAGCACGACAGCAAGGATACAAAAATCCGGGAGTTCCCAGTACCGAAGGGCTCGTTAATTTTTTTATAGTTGTTCCGGCAAACCCACTCGGCTTAGGCCCAGATTCAAAATATTTGCCTATTTTAAAAAGAGGAAGCACTTGTGCATCTAATGGTGGCGGAAGCTACATTTTAAATAGTGATGTTGATTTTTCACATCCAAAAAATGAAGTTGTGGTAGCAAGAATTGATCCCGATACTGGAGTACCAATTAGCTATGCTGTTAAAGCCGCCGGTAAAATACTTTCTGGTAAATTTGTACAAGAAACGTTTTCAGTTGGAAATTATAAAAGATTTAGAAAATTAGCGCTCTCAATCCCTCGCACCGCAGAAGTTATTAGCGTCTTTGATTCCGAGGGCAATGAATATTACGAAGTTGATAATCTATCTCAAGATGTTATTTATAGAGATGTTATAAATCGTGCCTCAGATAGTGATACCGTACCTTCCGTTATAAGACCTTATTCGGTACCACGGCGTTTTACGGTGGAGACTATTGGCTCTATCTCTTTTTTACAATTTGGTTTCGGATCGGATAGTGAAACAGTGGAGGCTTCTCCAGTTGATCCATCAAACGTGGTTTTAAAATTTCATGCTAAAGAATATATAAGTGATGAAAATTTTGATCCTTCAAAATTAATTTTCTCTGACAAATTTGGCATTTCTCCAACAAATACGACACTGACGGTTTCATATAGAGTTAATACCAGCGATAACGTTAACTCGGCTGCAAATAGCGTCACCCAAATGACACAAGGCCTTTGGTCTTTCCGAAACGCCGCTACATTGATAGCATCACAGGTGCGTTCTGTACAAAATTCGATAGAGGTTGTAAATCCCGAACCCCTGGTTGGAGATATTTCCGCACCTTCATCAGAGGAAATCCGTCGCCGAGCCATTGATTATTTCGCGACTCAAAATAGAGCAGTCACAAAAGAAGATTATGAGGTTATGGTTTATCAAATGCCACATAAGTTTGGAGCTATAAAAAGATGTAAAATTCGCCAAGATTCAGGTGCTTTTAAAAGAAATTTAAATTTATATATCTTATCAGAAGATACAAGTGGGTTTTTAACTCAAGGCAGCCCTACATTGAAAAAGAATTTGAGAACGTGGCTGAACAAAAATAAAATGATTAATGATACAATTGATGTCCTAGACGCCTATGTTGTTAATCTCGGAATTGAATTCGAGGTAATTCATGATTTAAATTATAATAAATATGATGTTTTGACAGAGTGTGTCAGTTTATTGACTTCTAAATTCTCAGATCCTTTGTTTATTGGTGAGCCACTGTATATAACAGATGTCTACAATTATTTAAATGATGTTATTGGGGTAGTTGATGTAACAAAAGTCAAAATTGTGACAAGGACTGGGACATCTTATTCAGATGTTTACGTTGACACCGAACAATTGATGTCTCCTGATGGCCGATATATTAGTGCTCCAGATAATGTCGCATTTGAAATTAAATTTCCATCCATAGATATTATGGGAGCAGTTACCTAATGGCTATTAAAAGATATTTTGCAGACGCAGATAACACTATAACAAATGCATTTCGGCCCGATCTGACAAGTCGCGGCACGAATGCGAATATGGGAGATTCTGATGTTCTAGAAACATTTTCTATTTATGGGCAAGCCTCCTCTGGTTCGACAGAATTAGAAAGAATTTTAATTAAATTTCCAATTTCTAATGTCATTTCCGACAGAGCGCGCCGCTCCATCCCAGCCAGCGGAGGAGTGTCCTTTTACCTAAAAATGTCCAATGCAAGACATTCTCAGACACTCCCCCGGCAGTTCACGCTGAATATTTCTGCAGTTTCAAGATCCTGGGAAGAAGGTATTGGTCTTGACATGGACGGGTATACAGATATTGTTTATCCAGGCAATATCGGATCGACATGGATGGCTGCCGATGGGACTACAAATTGGAACTGCCCGGGAGGCGATTATCACACCTCTCCGGTTTATACTGATTATTTTGATACTGGAATTGAGGATTTAGAAGTTGATGTTACATCCTTGGTTGAAGAATGGATTACTGGTTCTGCGGGAGGCGGAAAAGAAAATTATGGCTTTGGGATTCATTTGACAGCTACCCAGGAAGCATATTACGCACTATATTCACCGCGAGAAGCAGTTTATTTTGATCAACTCGCAGTTTTAACTGGATCTGGAGTTGAAACGTTAACGGCCTCAGCCGGATCCGACACCCTATGTATGTGGTTATATTATAATGAGGTCGGAATCCAAAATTTTGCTTCTTGGAATGATGGTTCATCTATCGGTATCAACCGCGCTCTCGATATTCTCCCGGGTGGGAAATTTAATCAATTCCGGATGTATGCCGGTGTTGGCTACACGGTTCAAACTACTCAGGCTCTCACTGAAAAAATTTGGTATCATATTGCCATTACCGAGGACGGGGCCGACCCCAATTCTCTTCCCACTCTATATGTTAACGGACTTTCACAGTCTGTAACTTTTGACGCCGGTGTAATCACCGGAACAGCGGACCCCGCAGGCCCATTTTCCCTCGGCGGCCGCCCCGTTCCTATAGTAGATAATTTTTCCGGAAATCTGGATGATATAGCTTATTATGATAGAGAATTAACGGCGCCAGAAATATTAGAGATTTATAACAATGGGTGCCCGAACAATCTCAAAGAAATTCAGAGTAGCAAAGCTTCTTTGAAGAATTGGTGGATAAACGGAGACGACCCACGAGACGCCATTCATTTGGGAACTCCTCCAACTGAGATAAGTGTCTACGACCAAGTTGGAACATTTGATTTGTACGCATCGGGAACAGGATCCATGGCCATCGTTGAAAGTATTTGTGCGAGCGGCGCCCCTTGTAAAGAAGGTGTTTTCAGCGGCAGCACCCCCCCGGCAGCAGGCCAAGTAATAAATCTCGACGGCGCTCAAACAAGTTATTATACCAAGAAATTTTTTGGAAGAGGAAGCGAATTTTATTATAAGCGACCATATATTGAAGCACGTTGGGATTCATCTATAAAAGACGATCGCGGAAGATTTTATAATGAAAGTCCTTTGTTGTCATCCGGGGATAATATTCACACAATTTATCTTTATAATATTTTTGGAGGGCAACTTAGAAATATTCCTATTGTCGGAACTGGCGAGATTTATATTAATTTTTATTCAGCCTCGGCTGGGGGCGCGCCTTTAAATGGTTCTCCGGTAACGGGAGGTTATGTGTCGACTGGGATTTATTCCTGTTCCCTCAATATTAGCCTTGATTCTCTGGGAGTCACATTACCTTTTACATTATACGATCGGTGGTTTAATAACGGTCTTACCATTTGTTATCACACGGGCGCTGTGGATGTTCTTCCCCATAAAGCTTATTCGTATAATCCAAATCCCCAATACGTTGTTAATATTACAAATCTTAAGCCATCGTATACTAAAGACGAACAAGTTCGCTTCCGACTCTATACCAGACAAAAAGATTGGTCGCCTACTATTTATACTGTAGCAAATTCAAATATAGAAACTTTAATAATTGAGAGCGCTTCATACCAGATCTTTAGAATAGTTGATGATTTGTCGATTGTTCCTTATGGGACATCTAGCAATAATTGCACACAAATGTCTTACGATGTAAGTGGAAATTATTTTGATTTTGACATGGGAATTCTACAATCAGGCTATTCTTATGGTATAAAGGTTGCTTTTTATGATGAAACTTCTTATGTTGAGCAGCCATACCTTTGGAAATTTAGGGTTGAGAATTTAAATGAGTATTAAAAAACTTTTTGATAAGAGAATACCACAATCTATTGTAGCTTCTACAGACTTAAAAAAATTAAGTAAGCCTGTCGAGTCTTCTGGAAATGTTAAACAGAAGATCATCGAAAAAAATAGGTTTATTCCTCAAAAAGATTATAGCAGACCAGAAACTTTTGCACATTTTGGTTCGGCTCTTAAATATTATAGTGATTCTTTTAATAGAGTCCTCAATCAATACCCCTATGACGGGTCTTTGAGAGAACGAACAGAATTCTTTAATAATTCCACTTATTTGGATTTATACATTTATGACAATGTGTATCCACGAACAACGGGCTATGTTTCCATAGCCGCTGACGGCGGTGACTATACCGGTGGCCACGGAGGCTCTATCGCAGATTACCCTCTTGTCACTCCAGGCGAATATGAATATATTCTTTTTCATGGAGGCCCAAACGCCGCCCCAACCGAATATTTAAATAAACCATTGGCTCAACAGTTTCCGGAAGCAAATATATATGATCCGGCCACCAATCGAGAATCTAATTTAGAATTTAATAATGAAAACGGGATGACTATTGAATTTTGGTTGAAGAAGGATGCGTGGTCACCTTTAGCTGGCGGCGTCAAAACCAAAGAAGTTGTTTGTGATATGGCCGAAGATATCACCGGCGTCCAACTACGGAATAAAGTGTGTGTTCACACAGGATCAGGCGGCATTTCATTAAATATATTTCAGAATGATGCTACAGCCGGCCCTGCAGCAATTTGTTATAGTTCAATAGTTTTAACCGATTATTTTACCGAAGATGAAATTATGCATAAGTGGCATCACTATGCGGTTACATCTATTACTTCAGGGAGCATCGCAACGCCGACTAGCGGTACAATTTTTAAATGGTATGTCGATGGCGAACTTCTTGAGACCGATATTACGTCACATATTTTAACCACTTCAGGAAGCTTTACTTACGGCACGTTGGGCGCCCTGGTAGCTGGAGACGGAGGCGCTGGGCCAACCGCAACGCAGCGAGGCGACGGTAAATTAACTGGCTCGTTAGATGAATTTCGTTATTGGAAAAGAGCAAGAACAGCCGAAGAAATTGGCAGATTTTGGTTTACTCAATACGGCGGAGGAACAAATACCGATCTTGCGAACACCGATTTAGGGGTTTACTTTAAATTTAATGAAGGAATAACGGGTAGAAGCTCTGTCGATTCAACTGTTCTCGATTATTCTGGTAGAATTTCAAATGGGGAATGGACTGGTTATAACGCCGTAGCTGGTTCTCGCAATACAGGATCCGCCATAGATATCTATCTAGAAAAAGAAAGTGAATTCCGGGATCCGATTATTTATTCGTTTCATCCGCAAGTGATGGCCGCAAAAACATCATTAGAATCCTCTGGATCTGCTTACGATTTAACGAACAATGCTTCTTTTTATTATACAATGCCTACATGGATAATCGAAGAAGATGATGAATCTGGTCAAGAATTATTAAAATTAAGTCAAATTTTGTCAAGCTACTTGGATACCCTGTATCTTCAAATCGAAAATTATCCTAAATTAAAAGATATAACTTATGCGGGAGCCACAACAAAGCCTTTGCCTTTCTCTTACAAGTTGCTTGAGGGCTACGGATTATCAACTTCTGAGATTTTTGTTGATGCGACAATTTTAGAACAAATTTCCGACAGAGATGAAAAAATGAAATTTGATCTTGATTTAACTGACATCAAGAACTTAATTTATAAAAACATCTACAATAACCTAGCATACATCTATAAATCTAAAGGAAATATGAAAGCCTTTAGAAACCTGATGAGATGTTATGGCATTGATACGGACTTAATTAAAATTAACCTTTATGGGGATAATTCAACATATAGATTTAGAAACAATTATGAAATCAAGTCAGTACGAAAGAAATATATAGATTTTAATGATCCCACTCGGTTTAAAGCTACCATTTATCAACAAACTGCAAGTGGAAATCCAAGTTCCGTTTCATTCATCACTGGTTCTGGTTTCGACGATTTCGATCAGCAAGGATACACATCCATGACGCTGGAATCTGAAATAATTTTTCCAAGGAAACTGCCACGCGGACATCAGGCCTATTTTGACACTCCATTCCTCACAGCGTCGTTATTTGGATTTCATAGTTTGAGTACCTCTGCGGGCCCAAGCGCTACGGATTTTACATGGCCGGCCACCGAGGCAGATTGGGACATCCGCGCTTACGCTGTGCGAGAAGAACTGGAATCGAATAATGTAAGATTCGTATTAACTAGTTCGCAGCCCTCGTCCCCTTTCCTCTTAACGAGTAGTTTATTTTACGATGTTTATGATAATGAAAAATGGAATTTCGCTGTACGCGTATCTCCTGAGAAAGTGGGAGGAAATTTAGTTAGTGGAACTGCTGGGCCTGGAACTTCCAGTTATAAAATGGAATTTTATGGCGTCAACACAGAAGCTGGTGCTATTAAAAATGACTTTTTGCTGGTAACTGGGTCAATGCCCTTTGCTGGCGCCGGGTATCTGGTTCAAGCTAAAAGAGCTTATGCGGGCGCAGAACGCTTTAATACTACGGGGGCCCTCCTTAATCAAACAGATATTAAACTGGGAGGTGTTCGATATTGGGCGAGCTATTTGGACAATACAGTAATCAATCTTCACGCACAAGATCCTGAAAATTATGGGTCTCTCTATCCTCACAAGAGTACATATCTTTATCCCGATGATTTAGCTGGAGTTAAAATCCCCCAGATGGAAACTTTGGCCCTTAATTGGGGATTTGATATTCTAACGGGATCGAACGCCGCAGGAATTTGTCCAATACCCGATTTATCATCAGGTTCTATAGAATTATCTCAACGATATAGGAGTCTTGGCCCCGTGGTTAATTTACAACACACGGCGGAAGGTAATTTCTTCCCAGCGAATAGCAGTAAGGTTTTAGATACAAGATTTGTTTATAGCGGCAAACAAACAATTCCAGAGAATATCCAAAGCGCTGATATGATAAACATTGGTGAAACTGATAAAGTTTTTAAATTGACAAATAGGCCAATTGAATATTTCTTAGCAATTGAAAAAAGCATGTATCAAAGTATTTCTGAAGAAATCTTAGATATTTTTGCAACAATTGTCGAGTTTAACGTTCTAATTGGTGATCCGGTTAATCGATATCGACAAGAATACAAACAATTGGGAAAATTGCGACAACTTTTCTTTGAGAAAGTCCAAAATGAGCCAGACTTAGATAGATACATTGAATTTTATAAATGGATTGATAATTCTTTGTCAACTTTTCTAAACCAGCTAATTCCGGCCTCCGCCGCCCATACCGAAAATCTGAGAGTTTCGGTGGAAAGTCATATTTTAGAAAGAAACAAATACTGGACTAAGTTCCCGACCATTGACAGCATGATTCCAGAGTTAATAGCTTCTGTTGGCGGAGGAGCCTCCGGCGGAGGCTCCTCCGAAAATAATAACACGAACGGTGCCCAATGCTACGTCGAAGGCGACAACGGCGAGCCTATCGAGGTCTCTTGCGCCGACGAGCCGATTGAGGAAGACTATTATTATCAATCCTTCGGACCAATTGGTGGCGAGGAAGAAGACGCTACGGATGGGGACAGCCCATACATAGCCTACGAGATCACCCACCCCGGCGAATGGGAGACGGATTACCGCCAACATTTTTATGACTATAGTCAGAACAGACACCCAACAGATGATGACCCCGAACACAACCAGGCTTGGTGGTATCGGCGCGCCAAGCGGAGCACGGAGGTCATTTCTTCCGGAGATCCAGAAGTGGATGCAGATAGAGAGGTTTATCGTAAGGCGCGCCTCCGTGGACTTTCGGGGGGTCGCCGGCGAGTCTATAGTCTTAGGGCTCAACAAAATCATTTGGTTGACGGAGGAACCAATCGCCCTTATGATGATATGCGCGAAAACTATGTCAAGAATGCTCTTCCCCATGTATCGGATCCTGACGCTCCCACTGCGGATGGCATTTATATAGCCGCCGACAATATACAGCCGGATACGTCGGAAGTTTCCTTTACACTCGATCCACGATTGAAGAGAAAAATAAAATATTCGGTATTCAAAACAAAAGGAGATTTGAGCACATTTTCAGATTCGGTGAGTTATGAATCTGGCAAAGGCGCAAGATTTGTCCCATTTACAATGCTGCACTCCGAGAAACACATTAATGTATATTCGGAGCAAATTTCAGCAGATCTTAGTTACAGTGTCGAAATAGTAAACATGCATGACGATAGCTATGGTACCGGCACGCCCCTGCAAGGTCCGTTTACTGAGAGGTTTGTTGGAGGGAAACAATATAGACATGTTGATTTAAACAGGGTCCAATCGCCACTTAACGACGACTTAACACGTTTAGAAGGCTGGCAAATTACTTCGTCCACCGGGGTTGTAAAAATAATGGCGCAGCCTTATAATCGCCCCCGGGGCGCTCTTTATCGCGGCCTAATTGCCAAAAGCCCGGTTAATATTCAAAACATCAAACAGGTACCTGGATCAGTGACTAGATACGTCTCTGGCACTCTACACGCCAATATCGGAAATTTTGAATATGATTACGATATCGTGCAAGCTCCGGGGCGAACAGTCAATAATCGTGCATGGGTAAGGAAGGGCCCGTGGAATTTACTTAATGATCCAAGTGATACGCACTTAACGGCCTCTACTTTTGTCGGAGGAATGTTTGACTCAGCAAAAATTCAAAGGGGCCGAACCGAACATGTGATGGTTTGCCGCTTTTCATCACCCGGCGATCCCAGTACTATGGGAGATAGCAATGGAGGCCCGGGCTTAGATAGATACGCAGCAGAATTTTCTCCGAATAACCAACTTAACTGGAGGAATCGCATGGTGCGGGATCCATTAATAAATTTTATGTTAACGCCGCATGTCAATCAATTTGGTTATTATAGCGGAGTTCCTGAATTGGGAATTCCAGGCTCGACAGTAAACGCACAAAACTATTCCGGCACCGGATCTTTCTATCAGATAAACAGAAATTCGAGAATGGCTATAAAACAATTAGCAGACGGGTCTACTGTGACGGGCACCGTGCATGATAACTATTGGGTTCAGCATCCCATCCCTGCAACGGATTTGAGATATGCATGGATCACGGCTTCCCTCGAATCTATCACTCCATATGGATTTGATTATTGGCCAAAGAATTTTTATGTTCCTTCTTTAACGGACCCCTCTCTTGCTCCGGTAACATTTTCGCCTTCGGGTACCAGTTTGACTTCAGATTTTGGCCAATTAATGGATTACGCCGGCCTTCATCAATTAATGTACGAACCAATTCCTGAGCAGTATACATCTGCAAAATGTTTTAATCCATTGTGTAAACCTCCCGTATCGAAGAAAAATACGGCAAACGCGACCGAAGCTTCCAATTTTGATTATGGTGATATAATAAATTATGAAGTTTTCGGAATATTCTTGGGCGGAGTTTTTCCGTTTGCAGAAAATGTCTTAAATCTTCATAGAAACGGGCCTTATCAATATCCAAGTTGGAAACAGACTAGGGCGGGCCAACATCCGATTGCAAGATATCTAAGAAAAAACAATTTCTTAGGATGCGTAAAAGATACAACCACCGCTCTCTATTATGAGCCACCCGTTCAAAAGCGATCATTATCGCTAACTGCCATGCTGGGTGTTAAACCTGATCTTACTGGTACCTGCCAAGGCACCGTTGAAAATGTGGTTAACCTTGATGTTTCTTTGATCAATGCTTATTCTTTTGCTAACTTTGAGTTGAAGGGTTGCGCAATGGGGCTCAATAGTTTGAGTCCAGTTTTGAACCAGAATAATTTAAGTCCGACGCTTTTCAACCAAAACGAAGTAGATCCCAATGGCCAGACACTTTATCAAGAACCAGGATTGATGACCGACACCGGCTACGGCCCCCTGTCCGAAATGATTCACAATATGGGTTGTTTAGATTCTCCCATCACATCTCTTATTGAAATTGTTTACTCTGCTCCAGTTTACCCAGCCCCGAAAAACAAATTTAGCGCAGAAGTCAGAAAGAGAAATGATTATTCAAATACATTTTGGAGATCAAACCGGTCAGCTTCAAACATAGTAGGCTCGAAAAAGTTTATAGACTTCTCAGCGCTCACGTCAGAGTATTTCCCCGAAGCTTCGGGGACTCAAACAGGGTATAATTCTCAGGGGTATCCTGCTTTTTGGCCAAATCCGAATAAATATCCAGAGACTAAGCCCATCATTGTTCAAAGCGCATGGGCCCTTGATGCCAACGATGATTTTATGAGTTTCCCCAGGAATTCCCTCAGCCTAGGGCCACCCGTATGGTGGGGGCCATTTAAGGGCCTCCCTTGGAATTCGAATAACCTAGATTACGCGGCAGACATTACTTCCTCCAAATATGGGGGGTCAACACTGGGTCACCCTGGGGAACTTCAAAACAACTATTCTCAATGTTATAGTTCGATGCTTGAAACCGAGACTCTCAAGGGCTTCACCTCAAAATTTTCATTGAGTTGTAGTGTCTCCGGTACCGATTCCTATCCGGCCGCCATTGTTCCTTTGCGCTTCGGCGCGAGATTATATAATGAACTCCTGGACGCTTCGGGGGGCTACAACGCTCATCAATTCGGCGCTTATGCAGTTGGAAACGCCGCAGGCACAGGAACTCCAAATGCGTACACTCTTTCAGCTTGGATTTATCCAAGATCGATGGCTGCTTCCCAGCAGCCCGCCGGCCTTAGCGGTTCGAAGAAATATCACATAATTTCATTTTCTTCGGCTGATCATCCTCGTCCCGCAACTCCAACTCCTGGAACATGTTCAGTTCGTTTATTTTTAACTGGGAACGCTCCTGATTCTACTGAATGGTATGTTGGAATAGAGACGCTAATTTCAAGATCAACGGGAGCTGGCTATTTTCTTGACGCTGCCACATCATCAATCGCGGTTGAATCAGGCGATGAACCCCCGTCCAAACATAACTACACTCATATTTTGTGCTGTTATGATGCGACGACGCCAGGTAACCTGTCAACGGGGAATGATAGAATCAAACTTTATATTAACGGGGAATTGACTGAGTTAGGCGATTTTTCGCCCAACGCTCTCCTCTCTGAAAACCCATTATACGGCTTGCTCAATGCGTCGACCGGGGCTATAGGAAATGATGCTTCTTATAATACAGATATAGGAACCTTAACGGGTAGTAGTCCTCAGCCATTTCCGCATTCTTATTTCATAAATAATGTTTTTAATGGTCATATCTCGGAGGTTAGTTTTTTCAATTATTCTATGTATTCTTTTAATCCTGATTTGATTGAAAAAATGTATAATTGTGGGGTTCCGCCTGCAATGCACCTTATGCCAGTATTTGACGATTATACCCGTCGTCCGATTGGGTGGTACAGGATGGGTTCGGAGAACGAGCCAGAATATTCAGCCTCGGCCGACAAAGCGCCCTGGTACGGCCCGGTTAACAAGGGGGGCCCGTTCACGAATCCCGGAAGTGCCTCTTGGGATCCGGACATTTCTTCTGTACCGCCTCCCCTTTCCCCCACTTCATCACGCCTAGTTAATGCTGTTTCTGTATATTGGCCTGATGAACTCGGAGTTTACCCCGTAACAGCCAGCAGTTATCTAAATCCTTTTTATTCGAGGGGAGATGGTTATCCAGTTTTGGATATTTCTTTAAGCACCCCTGCAGACATCCAGATGGAATTTACAGAGTCGGCCTTCAGCACGCGCGACAGCCTTAACTATGGATATTTTGCCTCCGATAAGAGTCGTGTGATCGCTGCCCCGATTTATAGTAGAAAACACACTTTGCCTAGTTTTTTCTCCGTGGGTCAATTTGTTTGGGATTTTCCGACAGCATCTTATCCTGGCGCGCCGCCTTATTGGCAAAGAACGGTGACGACCCCCCTCCCTCAAACGAGTGCCTCATTTGAGTATTTCTGGGCCGGATGGGAAGAGCGGGTCCTAGTCGGCCCGATCCCTTGGGACGCGTGGGCTTATCCCCACGGTCCTCTTAAAATAGGAACCGGCCAAGCATTATTCGAGGCCGGAACTAATGCTGGGTATATTGAAAACGGTTCCTGGATATCTTCCCCGTCGCAGCCATTTTATGATTCATATGCTGATTATAATATTAACCTGCGATTGAAAAATCAAGATAAATCAATCTTACCAGAGTTTATAATGAGCGATCAGATTGACTTTTATATGAATAAACAAAATGGTGATTTTCTAGCTCAAAATGATAGTTGGTTATCAATTCCGGGAGCCACTGGGACAATACCTTATAATAGCAGCCAGGATGGTTTTTTAGAGATCTTTTCGCATTCGGACTTTTTGAAAAACTTTTCTCTCATAAAAGCCGACCTCAAAGGTGATGTAATAAATCCATCAGCAATCATACTGAAATGCAGCGCTCTTAAAAAGCCGCTTTTCCGCGAGGGGTTTTTCTGTGCGGAAAGAGGACTTCAACTGGCCAGTCAATTTTCTCAATCTTATTTTGATAATTTAAATTTTACAGGCCTCGATGCTAGTTTGGTAACTGCGCGCGCACGACCATTTTTGACACCATTTTTCTCTCCAGGAATCTTTTTCAATACCATGAAATCTCGTATGGCGCTAGATTACCCCGTGATGTCAGACAAGCCCCATGTCGTGAATTATAAGTCCACCCAACACTCTTATAACAATAACGTCGGGTACCACACACACGTATATGCTTTGGGGACACAACAAAAATATGTACTGCCACGGGCCAACTCTGCGGGAGGTTGGTTTTTATCTGGCGCCGTTCCAACTGCAAGTTGGGATCACAGAATTCCCTTTGAAGCGATGGTAGAACCAGAAAAATATGCTGCAGGTTTCGATATTTATGATTTGGAGACTGGATACCCAGAAGTCCCTGACTGCGACGATAACGCGTCCGTGCATTCTCTTAATCGTGGCCTGTATGGCCCGTTTATACGATCACAGTTAGATGTAGTGGCTAACTGGGATGGGGAAGGAGATCGGCTGTATTCCAGAATGGCACACAATTTTTTAGCAGCAAGTACAGAAATCTTTTTGCCAAAAGGAGAGTTTTCTAACCTGCAGAGCCTTCCCGAGAGTAAATTTCTTCCGGTTGTCTCCGGAACAACTTATGGGATGAGATTTAAAATATACCGAACGACAACAAGTCCTCGTACTTGGTACGATTATGGCAGAAAAGGCTCAGTAATACCATGGGGCGAGGTCCCTCAAGATCCAAGAATCCCCGGTACCGGTTGGAGAGAAACATTTACCTGGGGCCCTACACGCGCCTCAGCGTGGGGCCCTCCAGTGGCCGGCACCACCTATTTAGGGTGGGACAACGAAAATACAGAAGGTGCCGGGGCTGCCCTTCGACCATCAACCATGGACTTACTATACTATAATACAGATTTTTGGCCTTCTGATTGTTTGATGGGTCATAATGAATGTTTCCAGCCAGCGCCGCACCAAGGAGAGGGTTGGTTTGATTGTATATTTCACGCCTCGCATTCAGGCCCGGTTAATATAAATGAAATTTTTTCACAGGGTGTTTTTAACTATTGGCGAATTGACCCTCTTGATAACAGCTTGATCACGGGCCCTACGGGAAGTTTTTCCGCTAGCTCTCTCTACGACACTTCTAGAAAACAAGCTATCTGGTCAACATGCCAGGATATCCATTTTATGGACTCAATACCTCCCATGTCCGCTCAATATGCAAACTCATATGCCATGCAAGTCGATGCAACTTTTAATTTGTTGGGCAAAAAAGGAGACCGATGGATCATAGAGCCGAAATATGAAATGCCCATGTTTAATTACAACTCTAACAGTTTGGGTTATAAGGACGTGACACTTGGTAATCCAGATGTTATTCCGAGTTACGCCTATTCTTATTGGGGCGGATTCAGTCCCGCCACTACCCCAATCGGAGGGTGGACCGGATTCGGAACGATTGAGACTGAGAGAGGTGTCTATTATGAGGTTGGCGAAATCCCTCAAGGGTGGCGAGAAGTTCGCGGCGCAGTTACGGCCAGCACGTTTAACATGGAGAAATTATCTGGGATTGATATGTCTGCCTATAAAAATCCCAAATTTGAAGATTTCAGCAAACTAGTCGGATTTACTAGCGACGACGGT
>Ga0080013_1000806_pt1 | contig 43171 bp, 38 predicted proteins | sample ETNvirenome_6_85_FD_69236 | JGI IMG/M metagenome (GOLD analysis project Ga0080013, IMG submission 69236) | Marine viral communities from the Pacific Ocean - ETNP_6_85 (SPADES assembly) (version 2) | ecosystem: Environmental > Aquatic > Marine > Oceanic | place: Pacific Ocean | collected 2013-06-19 | reverse complement strand
TGGATACAATAAAGTTTGATGGTAAGGCATTCTTTGAAAGGTTTTGGGCCGGCCCATGGATACCAGCTGAGTATCTAGATTCTATGAATCCGTTCGGCGACCAGAAAAGAAAACCAGGGACAGGACAAGAAGGGCCATCACCATTTGAAGAAGAAAGTAAAGCTAAATTAGTAGCGTCTATCAAGCCACTCACAACAAATAAGATAGTAAAAGCCGCCGGGCGTGGCGCTTATAAATATGTATACATCTTAGACAACACACATGTTCTTAGTATCTTCAAGAGTGGCTATAATGCCGATGATATTGAAACATTTAAAAAAATGTATGATGCACAATTTGCCGGCACAGGATCAAAAAATGATCCAGCAATTTATGACATTTCAACTATACAAGATACACAAGGTGGTGAAATAAGCTTTGTTGAGATGTCTCAGGTCATACCTATTCGTACATGGCTCAGTATGAGTGGACGTGAAAGTGGCACAGAAGGCTCAATAAAGGTTGGAAGGGATACTAGCGCAATTAAAAGGATGGTGTGGAGCATACATGGTATTACATCATTGACAAAAGATGGAAAGCTGCTTCCTGATGCATCGACGATGACCAAGCTGATAAAGGGCAGGCGTTTATCGACCCGTAGTGGTTATCGTCCTAGTAGGGGTGTACAAAAAATTATTGAAATGCCCAAGTTGACAGGTTTGACAAAAAAAGAGGGTTGGGGTTTTTTAAGAATGCTATTGCATGTTGCACATACACATGGGTGGGATTCTCTTGGTGACATGCATATGGGCAACTTTGGTGTCATGATTCAAAGCCCAACAACCTTTGTTGCATATGACATATAATTTAGCACATATTAAACAAATAGTTTATTATATCAATAACATATGATAGTCAATAAAGTAAAGTTTCTAGAATCCTTTCTGGGGCCGCGAGCGTCCGATATATCAAGATATAATGACGTACTATTCGGTTGCCCTAATAAAGAGCATAGTAAGCCAAAACTCTCAGTAAATCTTGATACTAACAAGGATGGTAATTGGGGCAAATTTCATTGTTGGGTATGTGGCAAAGACATGAGTGGCAAGTCATTAATAAGCTTGTTACGCAAATTAAAGCGAACAACACTTATAAGTGAGTATGCTAAATCTGTCAAAGATCATCGATGGTTAGATATCGAAGATTCAGATCTTGATAATAGCAAAGATCTTGAAATATCACTTCCAGAAACATTTATTCCACTATCAACGTATATTCTGAAACAAAGTAAAAAATATAGCAAGCAACTACAAAATGCATTTGAATATCTAAAGAGTCGTGACATATCAAACACAGATATCATTATAAACATGCTTGGTATATCAACAAATAAAGATTACTATGGCTATGTAATGATACCATCGTTTGATAATGAGGGCAAGTTGAATTATTTCGTTGGTCGCTCATACTTTGGACACAAGTACAGATATAAAAATTGCCGCAATGACAGATTATCAATTATTTTCAATGAAGTAAATATTGACTGGAATAAAGATCTACTTTTAGTGGAGGGTCCATTTGATGTAATAAAGTCCAAAGTAAATGCAGCGTGTTTATTAGGGTCATCACTCAGTAGAAAGTCATTATTATTCAAGCGAATAGTTGAAAATAATACACCAATACTATTAAGCTTAGATACCGATGAAGTTGGTAAATTAAAAACACTTGACACTGTAAAATTATTAACAGAGTATGGCATAAGTGTTAAGATTATAGACATAGATAACAAATACGATGATATCGGTGAAATGAAATACGAAGACTGGATCAACACGTATGACTATCAAAAAACTAATAACGATGTAGTTAGTGATGAATTTCTTATGAAGAGAAAAATTAATTTGATTTTATGAAAATAGCTCACATATCAGACATTCATATCAGGTCTAATTCTAGACATGCAGAATATGGAACAATCTTTGATGAGCTCTACAAAAAATTACGTGAAAATAACGTAGATTGTATTGTATTATGCGGAGATATAGCGCATACTAAGACTCAAGAAGCACCAGAGTTTTACGATTTTACAGCAAAGTTCTTTACTCGGCTATCTATGATTGCACCGGTGCATATCATGTTAGGAAATCATGATGGAAATTTATTAAATCCATCTAGATTAGATGTAATTACACCAATTGTCAATATGCTAGAAAATGATAGTGTATTTTTGCATAAAGATTCACAACGTGTTGATATTGGCGAAGAAATTTCACTCTTTGTTTACTCACTCTTCGATAAAAGTAATTGGAATAACTGGAAAATTGATAACAACAATACAAATATAGCATTATTCCATGGGTCAGTTTCTGGTGCAAGAACAGATTTGAACTTTTATCTTGATAGTGAAATTGATATAAGTGAATTTAACCAATACGATTACACAATGCTTGGTGATATTCACAAACACCAATATTTAGATAATGAAAAAAGAGTTGCTTACTCAGGTGATCTTATTCAACAAAATTATGGTGAAGATATTGAAAAAGGTTTCTTGATATGGGATATTGAATCTAAAGATGAATGGAAAACAGAATTTATCACACTACAACCAGTCAATCCATTTTTCACTCTTGAATTTGATGATATTACTGATGTAGATGTTCATTCATACAGCTTTATACCTGAAAATTCAAGAATTAGATTGAAGCTTCTTAAGGAATTTGATTCTAGAAAACTTGATAAATTAGCACATGCCTTTAAGCATGAATTAAAAGCTAAAGAAATAACTACAATCAATGATATCAGGGGTGATACTGATTCTGTCATTATTGACTCTAAGGTAATTAAACTTGAAGATTTAAGAAATGAACAAGTTCAAGAGCAATTGATACAAGATTACCTTAAAAGATTAGCCGTTGAGCAAGTACGCATTGACAATATAGTCAAAATCAATTCTAGATATAATACTAAATTAACTAAAAATGAAGAATTAGCAAGAAATATTGATTGGAAGATAAAAAATCTAACATTTTCAAATGCATATGCGTTCAAAGAAAACAATAATATTAATTTTGAAAAACTAAAAGGTATTGTCGGCGTGTTTGGACCTAACACAATTGGTAAAAGTTCAATTATTGACATTATCTTGTATGGAATATTCAATAGTAACTCAAAAGGTATTGTCAAGAATTTAGATATTGTCAATACCCGAAAAAAGAAGTGTAGTGCAAAGTTAAGTTTAGAAGTCAATAAGGTGCAATATGTCATTGATAGGATGACAACAAAGCTTGTAGCAGGAAGAAGATCTAAAAGTACACATGAACATGCTAGAACTGATCTAGATTTCTATAAAATAGAAGATGGCAAGCATATATCATTAAACGGGTTACAACGTTCTGATACTGAGAAAGGAATACGAAAATTATTTGGTACTTCTGATGACTTTTTGACATCTTGTGTTGCTGCACAAGGTGATATGAACTATTTTATAAAGCAACGCTCGACAAAGCGTAAAGAGATTATTGGAAAATTCTTAGATTTAGATATTTTTGAAGATAAATATAGACTTGCGAAAGAACAATATAATTCACATAACTCACAACTTAAGACATTAAAAGGCAAAGACTATAATAAACTTATTGACAAGCATAGAGATGAAGAACAAGCACTTAAAGATAGCCATGTATACAAAAAACAAAAAAGAATAGACTTAAGGGCGGCTTTACGTGAACAAAGGTTATCATTAACACAACTAAATGATGAATATGAACATGTAAAATCTGTAAATACATATAATCATATCATTAAAGAGCTTGTTACGCTTCATGATGTGCATAATACATTGGAAAGTGAGCTGGCTTTACTAACAAAAGATGAATTATCAATAAATAAAACATTAAACGGTGTTGAGCATAATTTAGAAGAAAAGTTAAATGATATAAAAGAAAAATTAAGTAAAGCGCGTACCTCATTGGAGACTCTAAACAATCTTGAATCGAAAAAAGACAAGACTAATATAATACATGAGCAATTGCAAAAGTCAATAATGCTATTAGATGGTATACCATGTGGTGACAAGTACTCTGGTTGTAAATTTATAAAAGATTCATATGCATCTAAAGATTTGATTAGCAATTACGAGTTACAATTAAAGGATTTACAACAACAAATAGACAACTTGAATAAAAATGTCATCTCTAACAAGGTTTTCGAATTAAAGCAACATAGAACTATAAAAGAAGGCGCAATTAAGCATAGAGATGAGCTTGAATCAAAGGTTCAACTCACACAACTTCATATAATGAATAAAAAGCTTGAAATCAAAAATGCTTTAAACAAAATAGACTCATTAGAAAACAATAAAGCACAACTTGAAGACTTAAATGTCCATAAATTAGATTCATTTAAGACAAAAAGCAAAATAAATGCATTAACAAGTGAAATTTCTAATACAGAAAGTGAAATTAAAAAACTTGATCGTGAATTAACATCAATATCACAAAAGCAAGGCGAAATAAAAGGTCGAATAAGAAATCTCATCACACAAAGTAAAGAATATAAAGAAATATCAACAATTTGTTATGAATATGAGCTATATGCAAGGATAATGTCAAAGAATGGTATACAACAGGAGATCATTCGTAATAAATTATCGTTTATAAACTCAGAAATCAATAAGCTTTTGCGAAATGTAGCTAAATTCAAAATTCAACTGATCGAAGAGAATGATAAATTAGATATTTATATAGATTATGGTGATGCCGGTGGTAGCAGAATCATAGAAACAGCTTCTGGAGCTGAAAAAGCGTTGACATCTGTGGCAATTAGGGTTGCACTTACACGAATATCAACACTACCAAAACCAAATATATTTATAATAGACGAAAGCTTTGGCTCATATGATGAAACAAACAAAGTTTCTATATCTAGAATGCTCCAATTACTTAAACAATACTTCACGACAATACTTGTTGTAACACATATTGATGATATCAAAGATTGTGTTGACTACATATTAACAATTGAACGTGATAGTGATAAATTCTCATACGTAAACTAATGAAAGACGGATTTAAAGAAATAAATGGTACCATTGAAAGGACATGGGTAGCGATAGATGATGAAAGTGGTTACTGGATAGAACGAAAAATCAATAGTTCGGTGAATATAGACTCACAAATACCCGTCGCATGTCCTATATGTTCATTTATGATGAACGGCGCATATGATACACAAACTTTTATAAAATATGGTGCATGCGAAAGGTGTTATATTCAGTTTATAGAAGGCAGAATAGAACAGTGGAATGCAGGTGCTCGTCCAAGTGTACAGGCATTAAACATGTACATTAAAAATAGAAAAAATAAAAAATAACAACCTGTACAATGTACAGATGATGATTAAATTTAATATAACGATGAGTAAGGAGATAAAATGAAAAAATCGTTAACACGTAGCAGAGGGACAAATGATAATTGGCCCTTTAATGGGAATGCATTTGGTAATGTATTCAATGACTTAATAGCAAACAGCTTCATCTTCAAAGATGATTTAGATTTTCGTGATACGCCAGACTGGAATAAGAGATGGGCAACTGTAACGACTACATTTGCTGATGCGACATATGCGACTGATGATGCAGCTGTTATAGAGTTGACAGCTTCTGGCTATTCAAAAGAAAATATTACACTTGATGTATCTGATACTAAATTAACAATTAGTGCACCAAAAGTTGATAAAGAAAAAGGCATTGTACTAGATGGTTTTACAAAATCATATGCACTTGGTTCATCTCATGACAAAAATAATATTAGTGCAACATTTGTTGATGGGTTGTTAACAGTGACAATCCCGTTTAAAGAAAAAAGTGAACCAACAACAAAACAAATAGAAATTAAATAATATCTGACATATACAAAGCACTCTAGATAGTATTCAATGATACCTGAGGAGGTGATAAGATATCTTTCAATGGTACTATCTAGAGTGCCGTTATATTTAATATTATGTCTATAAAATATTCTTGCCTAACACAATATGTAGAAGACTTTGATTCAAAAGACCCTACAACTGGTATCACTATAAAACAAATGTATAATAATCGTTTTGAGCTAATGTTCATTACAGTTGAAAAAATGCTTAGTCAAACAGCGCGTTATAAAGCTGTGTATGATGTAGCTAATAAAACATTAAAAGAAGTTGAAAAGGGCTTAAAGAAATATTACAAAGAGACAACCGGTGACACGCTTAAAATAAAAAGAACACAAGAGCGTGAATCACATAATCCAATAGGCTACCAGGCTGGCGCACATTATGGTGCAGAGTCATATTACTTTCGTTTATTTAGAGAATTTGAAATAACTAAACCTAGTGATGATGAAAATGCAGTTAATGACAATATTAACAATTGGTAAGTTTTTGAATTAACAACAAAAGCATTATATATATATATTGTAATGCTAAAAGCTAATATTGTCAAAGAAATTATCGCATGCGGTAAGAATCCTGAATATTTTATCAATAAATATATAAAAGTTGAGCATCCATTACGTGGTATCATACCTTTCAAGTTATATGATTATCAAACTGATATATTAAAAGATCTTTTACAAAATCGTTTTAATATTGTCAACAAGGGTCGTCAACTCGGGTTGTCAACGTTGCTTGCTGCGTATTGCACATGGTTGATGTTATTCTACAAGAGTAAAAATATTCTTGTGGTTGCAACAAAGATTGATGTTGCTAGAAACATCATTGACAAAGTAAAAATTGCATTAAACAATCTACCTGAAGATATATTCATATCAAAGGTGGTGACAAATAACCGTCATTCAATTGAGCTTGCGAATGGCTCACGAATTAAAGCATCAACTACATCTAAAGATGTTGGGCGTTCTGAAGCTGCATCATTGTTAATCGTTGATGAAGCTGCTCACGTTGACAATTTAGAAGAGTTGTGGACTGGTTTGAAGCCAACAATGACACGTGGTGGTCGTTGTGCTCTAGTATCGACACCAAATGGTGTCGGAAACTTCTTTCACAAGACTTATTCAAGTGCTGAGGCTGGTTTAAATGACTTTAAAGCAAGAACAATTAATTGGCGTGTGCATCCAGAACAAAATGATAAATGGTTTGCAAAAGAAACAAAAGGTTTTTCACAAAAAAAGATTGATCAAGAGTATGAAGCAAAATTTATTGCGTCAGGTGACACAGTCATTGAACCTGAAGATATAAATTATCTAGAAGCTATGGTTAGACCACCCGCAGAACGTATGGGCATGGATAGAAATTTATGGATTTGGGAATATCCGACAACTGGTGAAGATTATATTATTAGTGCTGATGTCGCTAGAGGTGATGGGTCCGACTGTTCAACACTTCATTGTCTCAAAGCAAGTTCATGGGAAGTAGTAGCAGAATATAAGGGTAAATTGCCACCAGAGATATTTGCTCGCCTATTAGATGAGGTGGGTAGAATGTATAATAATGCTCTGATGGTACCGGAAAATAATAGCTTTGGTTATACAACAATACAAAAGCTTGTTGAAGTAGGATATCCTAATTTATATGTTGAAGGAAACCGTGGACGTAAAGCATCATTAATGAACAGCAGTTTAAGCGTATTGACAGAAAATAATAATATTCCTGGGTTTACAACAAGCGCAAAAACTAGACCATTAATTCTATCAAAATTAGAAGAAGTCATACGTACACGAACATTAAAATGTTACTCATCAAGATTTGTTGATGAGCTTAAGTCATTTAGGTGGATCAAAGGTAAAGCAAGAGCACAAACAGGTATGAATGATGACTTAGTCATCTCTATGGCAATTGCTTGTTGGATGTCTGATGCAACGTACACAGTCAACGAGCGTGCAAGAGACTTGAATGTGGCAATGCTAGACGCAATGACAATATCATCAAGAAACTGGGATGATGCAACGGGTACTGGAAAAGATGTTGGCCCAACATATAGTGGTAATAGTGGACTACACGGTTATAGTGCACCCGGTTTAAAAATTAGATCAACAGGTGGTGAAGAGATAGACTTGTCATGGCTTATAAGCACAGGATAAAAAATGAAAATTAAAAAATCTAAAATTCAAACAATAATTAATGAAGCAATACGAAACGCACCAGAAAATTATATGTTACCTGATGGTCGTGAAGTTAGATTTGCATCAGAAGACCACATTAATCATGTCAAATTGACACTTGATTCATTAATTCGTATGAGAAATGAATCACCAAGAACACCTCGAGGTGGTGTTAGAGCAGCATCTCGACAAACATATGGTGATGCTGCACGCATGCGAAAAAAAGAATTAAACGATATCTTAAAGCTTGCTGAACTTTTAAACAATGAACCTGAAAGTGAAGATAATGAAGTTTTAGAAACACCTGATAACGGATGCATTTCTGAATCATGAAAATTAAACGCTCAGAACTAAATACACTTCGTAAAGTAATTCGTGAACAGTTTTATGAATCTAAACATGTTGATATGTATGTCAAAGACGTTGTACAAAAATCAGCTAAAGTAATAGATGATCACATACAACTAATAGTAGATGAAATTATGCATATGTGGTTCGAACTTGATCCGAATAATGAAGCACTTGAAAGGCTTGCACATGAAACAGCAAGCAATCTGGAAGATCAATTTGACTCTGAGCACTTTACCATGCTTGGTAAAGTTAAAGAAATGACAATAATGCTACAACGTGAATTCACCGAGCGATAATATTCCTACCTTTTTGGGTTTTAAAAAATAGATATAGAATGAGCTATCAGTCATTTTGGAGGATTATAGTATCATGAAAATGAGATTAAGTGAATTAAAGGCACTTATACGTAAAGAGTATAAAGAAATATTATCGCTAGACCATCCGGAGGATGTGAAAAGTGAAGAGGGTAAGTGGGAAGGTGGTGACAACTTAGTTGGCAAGGTTGATCATAAAAAAGCATACAAAATCAAAGAACGACGTAGGGTTGCAAAGAAGATTAAGTTAAGTGAGCTCAGAGATATGATTTTAACATCTCTTCGTGAACACAGAAACAAAATCTGATCATTTATTAAGCTTACGATCGGTATATAATTCATAATATGTCAGATAGAATTTCACTTTTCAAGCGTCTAACTAGGGTATTTCGTAGTGGCCCTATAGTCAAAAGCAAGATAAAGGCTGCAAGCTCGTATGTAGAAGCACCTGCAAGTTCATTCTTAGACCATTTCAGGTCATCAAATTATTTATATTCAAATGCTGTTGCAAGTTATGGAACTTATGATCGTCTTAGTCGCTATGCAGACTACTCAGAAATGGAGTACACTCCAGAATTAAGCTCTGGCTTAGATATATACTCTGATGAAGTGTGTGCATCAGATGAACATGGTCGCATTGTTCATATTTACTCAGACAACCAACGTGTACGTGAGCTATTAGAGCATTTATTCTATGATACATTAAACATAGAGTTTAGCATGCATAGTTGGATTAGAAATCTTGTCAAGTATGGTGACTTCTTCTTATTCAACGATGTACACACACATTATGGAATTGTCAATACATTCCCAATACCAGTCAATGAAATAGAACGTGAAGAAGGATATGATCCCGAAGACCCGCTGGCCGTTCGCTTCAGATGGGTTACACAAGGAAATCAAATTCTTGAAAACTGGATGGTTACACATTTCCGCTTGTTGGGAAATGACAACTTCTTACCGTATGGAAGCAGTGTAATTGAACCAGCAAGAAGAATATGGCGTCAATTGATATTGATTGAAGATGCAATGATGGTTTATAGAATCATTAGATCACCTGAGCGTCGTGTATTTTATATTGATGTCGGCAACATCGACCCTGGAGATGTACCAACATATCTAGAAAAAGTCAAAACAAGCCTAAAGCGTCAATCTGTAATAAACACTAGCACTGGTAGAGTTGATCTTCGTTATAATCCATTAAGTGTTGATGAGGACTACTTTATTCCTATTAGGGGCGATACCTCAACAAAAATTGAAACATTGGCTGGTGGGCAGTTTACTGGTGACATAGAAGACGTTGAGTACATTCAAAAGAAACTATTTGCGGCAATAAAGATCCCTAGAGCCTACCTAGGTTATGATGAAGATCTATCAGGCAAGGCAACGTTAGCACAAGAAGATATACGTTTTTCACGTACAATAACACGTGTACAAAAAATTGTTATTAGTGAGTTGAACAAGCTGGCAATGATTCACTTAGCTGCTCATGGATTTGATGGTCAAGATCTAATTAATTTTAGAATTGCCCTTAGCAATCCATCAACTGCCGCACAACAACAAAAGCTTGAACTTTGGAGGGCAAGATTTGAAATAGCTTCATCAGCCCCAGACGGTATGTTTTCAAAACGTTGGATTCATAAGAACTTATTCTTGCTTGATGATAAAGAAATTCAATCTATCAAAGATGAGTTGCTTGCTGAACGTGAAGAAGATCTTGAATTAGAGCAAGTTGGTCAAGAAGAAGATCTTGGTGGTCAACCTCCTGCAGGTGGTGAGGAGGGCGGTGGAGAAGAAGATCTAAATCTAAGCGGAATTATGGGTGGTGAACCAAAGCCTGAGCCAGGTGCGCAACTGGAAGCAGGAATAGAACATGAGTGGGATGTTATTACACCAAGTATTAATAGGCCTGAATCATTAGAAGAAATTGAAGATAATCTAGATAAACTAAATGAAAAAGAAAGACCGAAGGGGCGTATGCGTAGAGGTCGACCTCATAAGTCGTTATCATACGGTGTAGACGGCACTGAGATGCCTGACTTGAATAAGCATGTAGACTACACTGATAATGACCCATACGATAATGATTTCATGAAGAACATTGGTAAAGTAGATAAACTAATGGATGAAGATGACACAGGTAAATTAGACAAGTTTTTTGATAGCAAAATAACATCAATTGCTAGAATCAACAATCAAGTTGAATCAATGCTTAAAAATTTAAATACATCTTTGGGTTTAAGTAGCTTAAATGCAGGCCCACAAATATTAACTGAAGATCTTGAAAATGTTGTAACTGGTCTAAGTGACATAATAAATGAATCACAAGATATTGAAATTGATATCGATGATATAGAAAAAGATCCAGCTAGTAGTGATGAGTAGTTATTTTAACTTCTTGTCTTATATATATAAAAGATACAATAGACAGGTATTACATGAATGATTAAGCATAACAAGAAGCGAAATACATTATTGCTTTATGAGTTTTTAATGAAATCACTAATAAAGTCTATTTTAGAGAATAACTCTAAACAGGCTGACTTTAAGATTAATTTATTAAAGAGATTTCATGATAGAGATTCACAATTGTTTAGAGAGCATAAAATCATGTGTGCTTTAAGTGAAATGAAAGTTTCGTGCGAAAGCACTGTCGATAAAATATTTGAAGATGTTAAAGAATTTTCTAGAAATATCAATTACAAAGTCCTTAATAAAGAAAAGACATTATTGATAAATGAAATACACAATAACATAAAAGACGATGATTTTTATAATTATCATATAAACGAGTACGTGTTATATGCGACAATACATAATTTGATTAATGAATATAGAAGTAGTACAAGTGTAGATTTTGATAAAAAAGTAAAAATATCTATATTTGAAGATAACATAAAGCAACATCTAAAAGAGCAGAAAGATGAATCAAGTGAAATGTTAACTGAAGATGGGAAAGTTTATAATAACTTGACAACAAAGATAATCATAGAACGTTTCAATAAAAAATATTCACATCTTAACAGTTTACAAAATAACTTGTTAAACACATATACATTTAAAAGTGACAATATCAATGAATCACTTTTAAGCGCAAAAGAGAAAATCTTAGAGCACATTAATATGATAAGCGATTCTGATTCAAGTATTAATACTGATGCTAGCTTAGTAAACAAAATAAACGATATCAAAGAAGGTCTAGAAAGATTATCTATAGATAATAACGTGAAAATTGATGATGTCACTGTCAATAAAGTTATATGTTACGGAGAAATAATGAATTATGATATCAGCTGATGAACAATATCTATTAACTGAATACGCGGATATTGATTATTCACGTGAACTAATAAAAGAGGCTATTGGTGAAAATAAACCTATCACACTCACAGGTGTGATGCAAAGGGCTGGAACATTAAACCAAAATAAGCGTATATATCCTAGACACATCTTAGAGCGTGAAGTTGACAACTATATGAAAATTGTCAATGAAGACCGGGCTGTAGGTGAACTTGATCATCCTAATGAAAGCGTTGTAGAGTTGAAAAATGCATCACATATTGTACGTGAATTATGGTGGGACGGTGATGATTTACTAGGAAGGATCGAAGTATTAACAACACCATGCGGAAAAATATTACAAGCACTACTAGAAAGTGGTGTAAAGATAGGAATCTCATCACGAGGTGTTGGGTCACTTAAAAAACAGGGTGATACACATATGGTTGAAGATGATTATGTTCTAATTTGTTGGGACATAGTCTCAGAGCCTAGCACACCCGGTGCATTTGTCGTTCGTGAGGGTAAGGTTGTTTCTGTTTCTAGTAATGAAGTTGTTAATTCCTTTAATAAGACAGACAGGCTAAATAGAATATTAAATTCTATATCTACTAACATCGAGGCGATAAATGAATAGAACAGGTTCTATGCGCGCAATCCCTTCAATCGGAGCGGGTTATGCACCAGCATATCAAGTAAGTGGTGATCCGTACTTTAAGACATTAAAGGTGGCAGCATCTGGAAATGCACCAACAAAAGTGACATTCCCCTCAGTAACTAAATTTGTCCAAGTGACAAATTTTACAAGTGGTTCAAACGTTTATATTGGCGTAACTGAACGTGGAGTAACTAATGGTTTAGATAGCCAGGGATCAACTGGTGAATTCTTTCCACTATCCGGTGCAAATGGTGTGGCAGGAAATGGAAATATGCTCCCAACAACCTTTGGTCCCATTGATATCAGGACAAAAATATTGTTTTTTGTATCACATGATGCAGTAGTACCACATATTAATGTGTTCGCAGGATTGACGACTATACCACATAAGAATATGATCTTCCATACAGGTAGTGATAATTGGGAAGGAGTTGGCTAATATGAAACTCAAAAAGAAACAACTAAAGGGCCTTATCAAAGAGTGTTTACAGGAAATGTTTGCTGAAGAATTTGTCAATACTGTTATACAGACAAAACTTGATCAATTTGTTGCACTACAGTTACGTGAAAGTATTGAACAAGCACAACAAGCTGTTATACAACAACCACAACAACAATACTTTACACCACAACAACAAGTAAATAGACAACAAATGCTTAGAGAGATGGCACCAGATGTTAATTCAACACAACAATACAACGCTCCACAGGCACAAATTCCACAACATGATGATCTAAATGATAGAATGAGTAAATTCAAACAAACAATTCATAATGTGACTCATGGTGATACACCACAAGCGCAACGTGCTCCTGTAGCACAACAGCCGGCACGTATTGTTGAAAATACTGATTCAAGTTCTAATATGATGCAATCAATATTTGCAGACACCGCAGCAACAACACTACAATCACAAGCAGATGCTGGCAAAGCTGGTATGGGACCGGGGGTTAACCCAATGGATCCTGGGATTGATATTAGTGCAATGGTCAACCCTAACTGGGGCCGCATGGCTGGAATAAAATAAAAGAATATTCCGTAAAAAAATAATATATAAATCATGGCAACTACTAAAGCAGATATAACAGTCAATCCACGAGTTGGACCAGGGTCATTATTATTTCCTGCATCTCCTTTATTGGATATAGTTTCACTTGTGCCTAATGATAATGGTTTTCCTAAATCACCAGTGATTGAAAGATTTGTTCCCGGTGAAGAAGGTGAATTTGATGAGATAGTTGGTACAAGGCCACTTCCTGATTCACCAGCAGATTTTGCACAAGATCATGCAAACAGAGCAAAAGAGCATCGCGATGGATCAGAACCAACTGCATCGACGGCGTTGCAAGATGCTAACTCTTAATAACATATTCAATGAATTATTACTTGAAGGTCGCTTAGAGCAAGCACAAAAGAAGTACCCAAAATTCCATACTGAGATTGAACAATTAGCAGATGTTGATCCAAGTGGTAAGCTAAAATATCTTGCATGGCAAGTTAAACAACTTGCTTTAGACGAGCCTATAACTGAAATCATATCACTTGTCAATCAATTTCATAATGCAAGCAAGAGGCTTTCAAAAAAAGATATATATCAATATAAAACGCTTGGAGATTTACGTCATGCTTTTGAGACAGAATTAAAAGTTAATGATGGGCCAAATGTAAAGCAAATTAAAAAAGAAGAAGCAGAAAAGCTTTATGAAGATGAGCAATATGTGCTTATTTTACCTAAAACAAAGGAAGCAAGTTGTCTATATGGCAAAGGGACTAAGTGGTGCATAGCAGCAACACAAAGTGAAAATTACTTTGATCAATATGTACTTGATGCAGAGACAAACGCATTATTTTTCTTTCTTATTAACAAGCAAATGGACACTAGCGATCCTAATCATAAACTTGCTTTTACATACATACGAAATGAAGATTTATATTTAGAAGAGCTTCAAGTGTTTGATGCACATGATACACAAATTGGCCAGACTAAGGGCCTTGAAAGTATCGAAGATGAAGATAAACGTACTGAAATTAAAAGAATCATGGATTCATATCTGACTCGCCGATATGCTACACCAACTAAAAAGAAGTTCATGCTTATTTATGGTGAAAATACATCACCAGAAGTGCTAGCAAAGTTGGCAAGCGATAAAAATAAAGAAATAAGAGCTGGAATTGCAAACAATAGTAGTACGCCGCCAGAGGTATTAATAAGACTCTATAAGGATCCGGATCCTGAAGTTAGACTTGGTGTGGCAGCAAACAAAAATCTTCCTACTGAAATGCTAAAAACATTATCAGGTGACAAAGATTCTTCTGTGCGTTTTAATGTTGCTATTAATAAAGGTGCACCACCGGAGATATTAAAAGTATTATCAACTGATGAAGAGTTTGAAGTACGTAGAGCTGCCATAGGCAACCCTAATGCATCCATAGAGATGCTTACTTCTGCTGCAAATGATAATAATAATAAATATATTCGTGCTGCTATTGCAAGGAATCATAATACACCATTAGAGGTATTAAAGAAACTTGCTCATGATACCCCAATGTTTATAAGCAGATATATGGTAAAAAATCCAAACCTTACACCAGAATTAATGCAACTACTGTTAAAGTTAGACCACACAGCCGCGCTTAGAGTAGAAATTGCAAAACATCATAATGCATCACCAGAAATACTGGATACACTTGGAGGCAACATAAGTCAATATGTGCGTATTGCAGTAGTAAGAAATCCCAATACATCAATAGAGACATTGAAAGTTTTAATGAAAGATAGACAGTGGTCTATTGAAAGGGAGGCACGCGCAAGACTAGAAAAAGAAATAGCGCTTGAAGAGAGTGTATTCAATAAACTTCTTGAAAATGTAGCCAGCACTGGCTATCATGCACAAGGCTTTGCACCATCATTCCGAGGCGGTTGGTCACAGATAAAGCAACAACCACATAAGCACCCTCGTGAAGCAGGATTTCCATATAGAAATTATGAAGATACAGAAGATGTTGAGCAAGAAGTAGAAGATTTTGATACTGTTGTTGGAATAAAAAATAAATTAAATATTGCAAAAGTACCACAATCTATGATGGCTGATCCAGGTAGCAACTATGATACCGGTCGTAAAACTCAGATGATGATGACAAGTCGTGGTGGCTCTAATGAGTTAGATTTTGAAGATGATCAAGAATATGTTAGTAGAGTGAATCTAAAAGAAGAATCTGAAGAAATGGGTGACACAAATCCAAAAGAACTTGCAAAATTTATTGTACGTTCAAATAAAATTGAGGGTTATGATGTGCCATTCGAACATGCACTTGAAGCTGTTGAGGGATACTTAGAGGGATATCCTGTACGCTATGTGACTAATAACAAACATATCTCTGCTCACTTAGCAGCGCTTAAAGTTGCTCAAGAGTTAAAAAATATAAAATCTGTCAATAGTATTAGAGAAATACATAGGGCTATGGGTCAAGATGTCTTAGATGCCGGTTCGCCTGGGATGATTAGAACTGATACAGAGGTTACATCAATGGGTGGAACACAATATGCACCAAGCTCAGATGTTCCAGCAGCATTATCATGGTGGGTATCACATTCTTTCAATTCACCTTTCGAAGCACATGTTGCGTATGAACTGATACATCCGTTTGATGATGGAAATGGTAGATCAGGCAGAGTAATTCTTGCTGCAATGATGAATTTTGATTGGGCACACATTAATCAATTCATAGATAGAACATATTTTGGTAGATTAAATAACGTTGGAAAGAAATTTAGTGGCTCATTTTGGAATCAGAAACAAAATTCAGAGAAACTTGATGAGTGGGGTAAATCACAATACTCATTATACAAAAATCAACCCGGGCACCACGGTTCTGCATTACATCAACAACCAAGTAAAGCTGGTGGATCACTTGGTATGCGAGGTGCCTCTGTTGCTCACCCGGGACAAGGTCCTGCAGGTTGGTCTGCTGGAATGGGTGAAAAAGCATCAGATGATGTTTGGGATGAATCTGAAGAAGAGGAAGGATATATTAGCCCAATTCACAAGTTTGTGCGTAAGTCAATTCGTGGTACATTGAAAGAATTAGTAATAGCACCTATTCATGGTAAAGATGGAACAGGCTCTACCGGTAGGTTCAATGGTTATCGTGGTTTGAATACATGGGCTAGGGGCGACTTAAAATATCGCGGGCTTAAAAAGAAAGATACACATGATGATCAAGATAGATTAAAGTTAACTCAGTGGTATAGCGACGACGAGCGTGAAAACCCAGAGACAGATGGTGTATATTGGTATGAACAAAAGGAGTTACCATGAGCAAAGTCATTAATGTGCAAGTTAATGCAAAAGATTTTAGAAGTTTTGAAGATATGTTGAAGAAATTCGACAAAAAAGTTAGAAAAGCAAATGTAATAAATGAGTGTCTAGACAAAAGATACTTCAAAAGTAAGTCAGAAATACGTAACGAGAAGAACCGTCGCAAAAAAAGATTGGTTGAATTGCAAAAACTTGACAATTACGTTAAAAAAAGTAAATAATTTGGGAATTATTGCATCTTCGAGAGATATATAAGATTAACTATAAGAATATCTTAACGGAAAACTATGAGCAGACTATTAGACGAAGCACTACTTGATGCAAAGCAAGTTAGAGAAGTAGCAGAAAAAAATGCAATGCGCATGTTAGTGGAGAAGTCTATGCCACGCATCAAAGAGTTCATAAGCGCTAGATTAGAAGAAGACGCTTATGAAGAAGACAAAGAGCTCTTACATGATGAAGAAGAAACTCCCGAACTTGGTAATGAATTAGCTCCTGATGAAGAAGGCCCAGTATTAGGGCCTGAACTTGAGGGTGATGTTGCAATCAATCATGATGCAATGCCAGAAATGCCAAATGAATTAGAAGGTGGAGCACCAGAAGGCGAACATGTCTGTCCTGTTTCTGGAGAAGAAGAGCAAATTTTTAACATCGATGTCGATTTTGACGAAGATGAAATGGAAAGCGATAAAATGAATAATATTGGAGGCGATACTATAATGGCTAGCGAACTTTACAAACTTCTAGAGGTAGATCAACAAGACAAATCTGTAGATGTAGATGAGAAGAAAGATCTCGAAGAAGGTATGGGTGACGAGGAGTTAGAATTGGATGAAATGTCCGATGTTCCTGGTGAGGAAGATCCATCACTTGCAGAAAGCGATGAAGTTGATGAATGGGTAGAAATTAGTGAAGAAGAATTAGAAGCTGCACTTGCAGAAATGGATAATCTTGATGATCTAGAAGAAGGTCCTAATCAACCTTTTGACAAAAAGCCAAAAGTAAACTTAGATGGTGACGTACTAGCTCTTAAAGAATCAGTGCGCACTTATCGAAGCCAGCTTAATGAAATGAAAGTTGTAGTCAACAAGCTACGCGGTCAAATTCATGAAACAAATCTCTTCAATGCAAAACTTCTATATGCTACGAAACTAGTAAATAGAAAAGATATAACAAATGAAAATAAAGAGCGAGTAATTGATACTCTTGATAAAGCATCAAGCATTCGCGAAGTAAAATTGGTCTATGAGACTTTCGTAAAGGCTCTTGTAGGCAAAGGTAGCGTTCAACGTCAAGTTAATGAAAGCGCAGTTAGAGCAGCCGGCGTCGGTGGCGCCTCACGAGTTTCTAGAAGCGCGGGCACTCAACCACAATCACTAAATGAGAATGCCGATTTTGGTAGATGGCGAACACTAGCTGGGTTAAATAACTAAGGAAAAAGGAGAAATAGTTAAAAATGTCAGATAAACAATTTAATTTACGAACCCTATCCGAAGACATTCGTGCTCGCAATATGGGACTCGAAAATAGTCGACTAGTCCACAAGTGGAATCAAACTGGTCTTCTAGAAGGTTTAAACGATAACCAAAGCAAAGATGCAATGGCTCGTCTTCTAGAGAATCAATGTGCTGAACTTCTACGTCAAAGTGGCGGTCTTCTACTAGAAGCCTCATCAGTTTCAACTGGTGGTGGAAGTCTAGCATCCAGCGGTGATCTACGTGGTTTCCAAAATATTGCATTCCCAATCGTACGAAGGGTATTCGGTGGGTTACTAGCAAATGAGCTAGTATCGATACAGCCGATGGCACTGCCATCAGGTCTGTTGTTCTACCTAGATTATACATATGGTACTAACACTGGTGCGGCTGCCGGACAGGCAACGTATGAAGCCGGTGAGTCCGTATATAATGGTCCAGCAGGTAAAGGTGTCCGTTCAGGTTCACTAGCAACTGGTGGTCAATTTGATCTAGTCGGAACTGGTTACTCAAAAGTACATAACTCAACATCAGCGATTTTGCAAGTTATGGCTTCAGGTGCATTCAACTCAGCCGGCGTTGCTCAAGGGACTTTGTCTCGTGGCGCAACGATGGTAGCAACAGGTTCTGATGCTGTCTTAGCACAGTTTGATCCTGAAGTTCTGCGTCAAATTGAGTTTGGTGTACACAAAGGTGATAGCACGACTGCTGAACACGGTCACTATCAGATTGTTATTCTTGATGCCACACAGCTATCAAGTTCAGACAATACACAAATTGAGCAAGTTGCTCTAAGCTCAGATGACTTGTCATCAAAGGGTTTAGGTACAGTAGGTGAGAAGGTACAAGGTGGCAAAGTCGCTAACGTACGTCGCTTGAACCAACTAGGCAACTACTCATTAGCGGGTGGTGGATCAGGTGGTTCATGGACAGCGGATCCGTTCGCAGGTGTCCACGTACTAATGGTCGTAACTGGTGCTTTAGTAATTAGTGACCCAGGTCAAGCTGATGCTGACACTGCGTTACATTGCCAAGGTTTGACTGCATCATTCGTAATCAAAGACACATTAGATGTCGATTCAACTGAAGGTTCGACTTTAGCGATTCCTTCATTCGAATCTGACTTTGGTGCTACACCATCGCCAGCAATTCCTGAAATTGACATCAAAGTAGAGTCAATCGCTGTAACGGCACAAACTCGAAAGTTGAGAGCTCGCTGGACTCCAGAACTAGCTCAAGACTTGAACGCATACCATAACTTGGATGCAGAGGTTGAGCTAACTCAGATTCTATCTGAGCAGATTGCTCTAGAAATAGACAGAGAGATCGTAAATGATCTATTAGTCGAAGCTAAGGGTGCAAACTTCTTCTGGTCACGTTCACCAGGTAAGTTCGTCAATAAGCAAAATGGAAGTGAAATCTCCAGAACTACTTCATTGACTCCTGGACCTGCGTTTACTGGTAACGTACGTGAATGGTATGAGACTTTGGTCGAAACCATCATAGACGTAGCAAACCAGATCCACAGGAAGACACTACGAGGTGCAGCTAACTTCATCGTTACTTCACCAGATGTGTGCACTATCCTAGAAGCTTCCGTGCTACATAAACCAGATCTGCGCTCCGATGCAAATGGGCAGGTTTCCTACCCAGGCAACATTGGTGCACTACCAGCTGGTTCATTAGCCGGTCGATTCCGACTATACAAAGATCCTTACTTCCCACGAAATAAGGTCCTTGTTGGTTACAAGGGTGGTAGCTTCCTAGAGACAGGATATGTATACGCTCCGTACGTACCATTGATTGTCACTCCAACGATCTTCGAACCCGAAGACTTCACCCCACGTAAGGGTGTTATGACGCGTTATGGTAAGAAGATGGTACGAGCTGATTTTTACGGAACTGTGACATGTCTCGACATGGATATTATCTAGAAATAGACGTAATATAAAAGCTTAAAGCTAAGTAAAAAGTGTTGGTCGAAAGATTAGCACTTTTTATTTTACATAGTCAATAGTTAGTATTATAACTATATTAGAGATAAATTAAATATGATTAAATGTAAAATATGTAATAAAGAATTCAAGAGTAGATTATCATCACATGTAAAAAGAATTCATGTAATGGATTATAAAGACTATCTTATAAAGTATGAACATAATGGAGAGATACCAAAGTGTACTTGTGGTTGTAATATAGAAACACCGTTTACTACATCTGGTGGAATGAGCTTTAATAAATATATTCATGGGCATAATGCAAAAGACAAAATCTGGACTAAAGAAGCACGTGAAAGCATTGGAAAGAAGAATAGCAATAACATGAAGTGCTTTATGAGAGAGAATCCTGATGTAGCGAAGCTACGCTCTAAGCAAATGAATGCTGGCCAAACTAAAGAAGTTCGTAAAAGAACTGCTATTTCTATTAGAAGTACATATGATAACATGAGTGATAAAGAAAAGCAAAAATTTAGTGACCACTCGGCAAGGCTTTGGGCAGAAAATAAAGAAGTGATGCAGCAAGGGGCAATCAAAGCTGGTAAGACATTTAGCAAGAACTTTGATGATGGCAAATACGATTTCACAGAGCGTGATAAAAAGATATCTGAATCAATAACTAAGAAGTATCTTGAAGGTGGGTTTCAGTGGGCACGTGGTCATTATACATCAACTAAATGGGGTAAGACATATTATTATCGTTCTAGTTGGGAGTTAAAGTACATGCAACTACTAGACAGTGATGATAATGTTGGCAGTTGGAAATATGAACCATTCTCACTAGAGTATAAGATTAATGGAAAAGCAAAAAACTATATTCCTGACTTCATAGTAACAAGAAAATCAATCAGTTGTGGATACATTTTTGATGAATTAGTTGAAATAAAACCACAAGCATTGACAGATACAAAAGTAAATAAAGCGAAACGTAAAGCAGCACTTAAATGGTGTAAAGAAAATAATTACTGTTATACTGAAGTATGGTATAATGAAATAATTAATGAATTTGAAAAAATAGACTACGCGTAGATAAGTGATGTATACACCCTTTCTCAGGGTGAAAAATGTGCTTTAGTGGCATATACTTTAATATTTCCTTATTAATAAGTATATAATAGCAAGCATCAAGCATTATTTTTTCCAGAAAGGTATTTTGATGTGATTATTGAACCTAAAAGTAATATATAAACTATAAGACTCGCAAGAGAAATATATAACAAACGAGGAATATTGTAAATGGCTGGCGTAAAGATTAGTAGTAAAGGTGTCGTAGTAAGCAAAGCTGGAAGTGGCTTATCAATTGATTTAGACCTAAAAACATCACTATCAACGACAAGAGTGTCAGGTTCTGGAAATGCCGGCATGCTAGGGCTTGGTGGGGGTCTATCCTCAACAGATGCCGATAGAGTTCTATTAGAGATTACAGGTGCATCAGGTGAAGGAAATCGTTGTGCAATTCTATTACATAGCACTGGCTCAACAACTCATGATCCACAAACTGCTGGTGGTGTCGTAGGTCCAACACAAGCGCCCCCAGTTGGTTCAGTATATATCTACACAGATGGTCGAGGGTTATTCTTTAGAAATCAAGATGGTATTGCACAACTTGCTTTCACATCAAGCAACTTTGACGCTAGCACATACTAAGTAATAATAAGCATTAAATTATAATAAACGAGTGCATGTTCTTTAGCATGCACTCGTTTTGTTTTTGTTATAGTTATACTTGAATGAGTAATTCATATGACAAAGGTTATAGGCGAATTGGTAGTGATCACGGTCGCTTTAAAGATGTCATTAAAGGCAAGATTAAAAAGAATTTTCAAAAATATATTAAAAATCGTGAACTAATTGGTAAGCAAGGCGATAAAATCGTCAAAATACCAGTTCCAGAAATAGAAATACCTAGATTACGTTTTGACCCAAATAGCTCTGGTGGTGTGTCGCAAGGGCCTGGTGAAGTAGGTGATGCGATTGGAAAGGGTGGAGATCAAAAAGGCAAAGGTACGGGTGAAGCAGGTAATGAGCAAGGTGAACATACATTTGATGCAGAGCTAACAATAGATGAACTTGCTAGTATGCTCGGCGAAGCACTTCAATTACCTAATATAGAACCTAAAGAAGCGTGTGGGCAAACAGAGACATCTTCTAGAAAATATACAAATATAAATAGAACAGGACCAGAAGGGCTACGGATCTTTAAGAAGACGTATAAGAAGGCGCTTCTCCGAGCCATATCATCAGGTGAATATGATCCAGAAAATCCAGATGTTATCGTACCTAGACGAGAAGATAAATATTATAAATATCCAAAAGTAATTCAAAAGCCTGATGTCAAAGTAGCGATCTTTTATATCATGGATATATCAGGTTCAATGACTAATGAAAAACGTGAAGTTGTTCGAACAATTAGTTATTGGCTTGATTTATGGCTACAAAAAAATTACCACGACAAGCTTGAAAATAGATATATTGTACACGATACACAAGCACAAGAAGTTGATCGTGACTCATTCTATAAGATAAACACAGGTGGTGGAACAGTCATATCAAACGCAATAAATATGTGTAATAGCATCATAGACAAGGAATATGACCCAAGTATTTGGAATATTTACGTTTTTCAATTTTCAGATGGAGATTCTTGGGGTCAAGATGATAATATCACGTCAGCAAAATTAATTTATAAACTAAATAAGAAGGTTAACCAATACAGTTACTGCGAGATTAACTCTGGTAGGTCACGTGATACCTTCATACACACTCTACGACAAGTATTTGGTAACAGAAAACGAATAAAGTATATTGGAATTGAAGGCCTTGACAATGTACCAAAAGTTATAAAAAAGTTCTTTGGTTAATACTGTAAACAAATTAGTTGCTCTCACATAAATTAAATATATATAAAAGATACTTGTACTTCGAGGAATAATGCTGCATGGCAACATTTGCCAATACTACTGACCCTACACCTTTTGCAATCTTTGATCAAGATGGTGCATTTATAACCGATGCAGATAATATGTTGACGTTTGTCAAGCGTAAGCTTGGTGATGACATATTAAGTGTTGAATTGACAAATAAAATGGTATGGGCATGTTTTGAAGAAAGTGCTTTAGAATATTCAAAGATTATAAACACTTATCAAGCGAAAAGTACAATGGGTGGTATCTTAGGGTCACCTACTGGGAGCTTGACATCTGGTAGTACTAATGTTGGTCCTCATGGAAATGAAAATAAATATCCACAACAAACACTTGAGTTTCTTAAGAGGATGGCAGCACCGTTTGGTGAGGCTGCCGGTGTTGGTGGAAATAGAAATATTTATAGTGGCTCAATCACATTAGTGACAGGTGCACAAGATTATAACCTAGATGAGTTACTTTCAAGTTCAGCAGTTACTGCATATGGTAGTGCATGGGATGGTTCAAAGCTTGAAATCAAAGAAGTTATGCATTTTGATCCTGTCGCTGCATTTAGATTCTTTGACAGTACTACAGCAATCAATTACTTGAATAATGAATTTTCATTTGAAAGCTTTACACCAGAAACTGTTTTCTATGTATTACCCATATATGAAGATATTCTTAGAGGTATGCAATTAGATCTATCACAACGTGTTCGTAGGTCACATTTTTCATATGAAGTAATTAATAATAAATTACGAATATATCCTGAGCCAACACGAACAAAGACATTATGGATCAAGTTTATGAAACGAGCTGATCCTTTTGATGAAGATGTTGATAGTGCAACACTTGAAGGTGTAAGCAATCTTAGTAATGTTCCATTTGGTAATATTGAATATAATAAATTAAATTCTATTGCTCGCCAGTGGATTAGAGAATTTACATTAGCTCTTTCAACAGAATTATTAGGTGGTGTTCGTTCTAAGATAAGCACAATACCAGTACCTGGTGCTGATTTACAACTTGATGGTGATGCACTAGTTACACGCGGAATGGACAAGCAAGATAAATTAAAGACTGAATTGACTGAGTTGCTAGAAAGTATGACATACGATCAAATAGCTGAACGTGATGCAACTATGGCTGAAAATATGTTTAAGCAATTAAGGTATGTGCCGTTTCCACAGCCAATTTTTATGGGGTAGGATTAATCCTTTACTTTCAATCACTTATATAGTATACTTACTATATGCCTATACTAAAGATTGAAAAAACACTAAATAAAGAAGCCGGTAAGATAAAGCGTATCATACATTATCAATGTGATTCATGTGATAAACAATTCACCCGCCCATATAAGAAAGCGCAAGTAGAAAAAAATAAAAAATATACATATTGTAAAAAAGATTGCTATTACAAATCTAGAAGCAAGGGTGGAAAAGATTATAAAAAACGCTTACAAAGCGGCACATTATCACTAGCTGGAAAGCGTATGAATGAAATTACAAAAGAAAGATATGGTGCTCATTCATCACAACTTGATTTTGTTAAAAGAAAAGTAAAAAAGACACATGAAGAAAAATATGGTGGGGTAGGATTTGCAAGCAAAAAGCTTGCAAAGAAATCTCATGAAAAGACATTGAAATTGTATGGTGTTGAACATGCATTACAATCAGATGAAATAAAAGAAAACCAAAGAAAGACTAATAAAAAGAAATATGGTTATGATCATGTGCTGCAGGTGCCAGAAATAAAAAAGAAAGCAGAAAAGACAAACATGAAACGTTATGGTGGAAAGAAACCAATGTGCGCAAGTAAAGTACGTAATAAACAAGAACAGACATGTATAAAAAGATATGGTGTTAGAAACTATTCACAAACACAAGAATTTGCAGATATGAATATTTGGGATAAATATCACGTAACTGGTCATATTCAATTTATGAACAAACAAATTTACTACCGTAGCTCATATGAAAAGCGCTTTCTAGAATGGTGTGTCAAGAACATTCACATAATCAAAGATATCACACCAAATATTAGCTTCAAGTATTTTCGTAAATCTGGTAAGCAACACATATATTTTGCAGATTTTCTTATTGAATTCAATACTGGCAAGCATATTCTTTATGAAATAAAACCGCAAACCTTTGTCAATTCAGAACTAAATCAAGCAAAATTTAAAGCTGTGCGTCAACAACTAAAAGAAAAGAATATAGACAAGTTTATAATTATCACTGAGAATGAACTGGCATATTTAAAGCATGGGTAGACTTTTTATAACAAACAGAGAAATTGACTTTATCAACGACATTGCCAAAGAAGTCGCTAAAGATGTCATCGGGCAAACAATTCACTATTACGCAATAAGTGAAGACAAGACAAACTTGAATGTGCTATATAATGAAAGTAGCAAGAAAATCTTTGATACGCCTATAGAAATTAGAGCACTTGTTGAGTACACTGGTGAAACTGAAGTAACTACTACAAAGTATGGGCAAGATCACGTCTGGAACCTTGTTGTCTTCTTTCATAAGAAAGACATGACAGATAAGAGCATTGTGTTACGTGACGGTGATTTCTTACAGTATGGTGGTAGATTCTTTGAGATACAAAAGTTGACATCACCAAAAGATATCTATGGTCAAAACGAAAATATCACTGAAGTTAGAGCTGACTGTAGGATCGCACGTGAAACGCAATTTAGAACTAGAAAAGAAGTTGAGGGTGCTAGTGACTTTGCACAATATAGGGGTAGGGCAGGTAGTAATACAACACATGACAAACGTGCTCTGCAAGATGGTGTTGATCCAAAGATCGATGTGCTTGATGGCACAAACACATTCCCTATAAAATAGTACTAAGTAAAGATATATTTTATAATTATATCATATGGGTAACATCAAGTGTATTGTAGTAATGTTGACATGCCTATTAAGCACACTGTCATGTGATGTACAAGTAAATAAAAATAAAAATCCCGCAAATAAAGTTGATGCGTTTGTCTTTTTAAGAAAACTTATCATATTAAAGGCTGGTAATATAGAAGCTTCTGGTGAAATATCAACGGCATCTGGTTCATGCATAAAAAGTGATGTATATAATGATACAAAGACAGTGTTGACAGTATCACATTTTTGCAGAAAGCGTGACATAAAGAACATGCAGGCATTTAAAAGCTTAAAATCAGTTGTTTCAAAAAACAATGACAACAAAGTTACAATTCAAGCACAGAGAAAAATTGAAGTCATTCTACATAATGGTAAAAAAGTGAGCGCCAAGATAATAAAAGAAGACAAAGAAAATGATCTATGCTTATTAGAGCTTATCAACAATCAATGCATAGATAACATTACAATTGCAAAGTCCCGCCCTAAACCTGGTGACAGTATAGTCAATTTCTCAGCACCACTATCAATATTCAACCCCGGGACCGTGCTATTCTTTGATGGTAGATATGCAGGTCCTGATATATCAGGACTAAATTATCTATTTTCAGTTCCTACTACATATGGGGCATCTGGCTCACCTTTGTTGAATTCAAACTTAGATCTTATTAGTGTAATGAAGATGACTATAGTAAAATTTAATCATGTGTCTTTGGGAGCGAACTTAAAAAGTATAAATGAGTTCGTGCATAATAAATAAATTATGGCAAAGACTTTCGAAATACCTGCTTTATTAGATGATAACTCAACATCAAATGAGGGTCGTGATTCATTAGATCCTGTTAGTTTTGATGACAATATAGAATCACTTGAATTAGAAGATATTGATAGAGCTGTGTTTGACTTAGTTGATAAGCAAATAAACATCCACACCACAGACACCGATGGTATATCTACAAAGGTACCAGTTATCTTTGCAACAGGAGAGCGTTGGGCACTTGTTAGGCAACAAAAGGCGTTGCGCGATGAAAATGGAACAATCATACTTCCATTAATATCAATAAGGCGTATGGACATTGATCGATCACATGAAGCATCGTTGCCTGCGGGCTCACCAGCAATGAAGTCACTAGTGTATAAGATAAAACGCTCAAAGAAAAATAGTGGTTATCAGAACTTACGCAATAGTGTTGGTTTACGTAATCAGGACAATGCAGCAAAAAATGTAGGTACTCATACTGATCAACCATCTAGCAGGACATCAAGAAGAACAGCAGCTCGAGCATTTTCTGGTACAGTGTTTAGAGGTAAAGAGTTAGTCAATAAAAGACGACCTGAGATTGTTGACATTTATACAATTCCTTATCCTGATTTTTTCAAAGTCGACTATGAAATCGGATTTTGGGCACAATACCAGACTGAGATGAATGAAATCGTACATAGATACTTCAATCAATTCGAGACGTTCTCTATTGACTCCTTTAAAATTCAAACAAGCAAGGGTTATTACTTTATTGGTTTTGGTCAGGGGACTGTGACAAATGAGAGCAATCTAGATGAATTCACAGATACAGAAAGAATTATTAGACAAACTGTAAATCTTGAAGTGCCAGCGTATTCAATACAAAGTAAAGTTGGTGAAGAGCATCTTGTACACAAATACACGTCATCACCAGAGATTAGTTTCTCTGTGATAGCAAGTGAAGAAGATATTACAGACTTAGATATCCTCAAGCAAAAAAACCCGCTTGAAAGATATGGGACATTAAATGATCTTGAAGAAGATAGAAATCTTTCTACAACCGCACAAGTTAGACCTAGGCAATCTAGAAGAGACCATAAATCAGTAACTAGAAAGGTAAAGAAGCGCTATGTTGGCGAAACTGTAGGAAATTTTCCAAATTTAGATGAATTAGAGCGTTTTTTTAAATAAATCAACAACTTCTATTGACTTTCGCAATATGCAGTGATAATTATAAATTGTATACATATACAAATTTTTTAGGAGAATTTTAATTAAATGGCAGAACAGGTATTCAGAAGCCCAGGATTCTTTCCTCGTGAAGTAGATGTTGCTTTCAAAGTTTCAGCACCAACAGGCATACCTGCCGGTGTAATAGGAACTGCAAAGAAGGGGCCCGCATTTGCACCTGTTCTAATAAGTTCGTTCAAAGACTTCGTAAACAAGTTCGGTGAGATTGATGGTACAAGTTTTGCACCATACGCTGTCAAAGAATTTTTAAAGAATGCAAATTCTTGTGTTTTCGTTAGAGTTTTGGGCGCAGGTGCAAATAAGACACAAGGTGATATAAACACAACAGATAGTAATGGTACAGTTAGAAACGCCGGCTTCTCTGTGCTTCGTGGAACAGCTGTGAAGCTAAACAGTGTAACTGATCCAATCGGTGGTACATTCTTCTTAGCTGCAACACATAGTGAAGGTGATTCAACAAACTTCCCACTTCTAACTGAAGCCGGCGCTAGTGTTAGTGACACGTCAAACGCACTATTTGTTAGAGCAATGATATTTGCAGAGCAAGCAACAAATATCACAGTTGGCGCATATGATCAAAAGCATGCAACTATAGTGACAGGAACTTCAGCAGAAGTTGATGCTGACGACCTATTCAAGATATATGTTTCGTCATCAGTGGATGGCACATCATTTGCTCAAGATGATGGAATTTTAGGTCTACGAGTATATACTGCATCACTTAACCCAAATAGTGTGCATTATATCAAAAATGTATTAAATACAGACATTGCAGAACTAGATGCACAAAAGCATGTATTATGGGCAAGCTTTGATGTTGATAATGAAGTTGCATCAACTTCAGGAAAGCGTGTTTCAGTAGTATCAGGAACAGCAGTAAACAATTCAAATGGTACTGCATTTGGTGATGCATACGGAACATTCAAGACACGCTTTACTACACCAACAACTCCGCATATCATATCACAACCATATGGTACAAAAGAATATGACTTATTCAAAGTAGAATCAATCTCTGATGGCGCTTATGCAAATAATAAATACAAAGTTACTATTGCAAACTTGAGAAAGTCTACATCACATGAAAAAGCATTTGGTACATTCACACTACTAGTACGTGACTTCAATGATTCAGATGAAAGCCCAACTGTACTAGAATCGTACCCAAATGTTGATTTAAATCCGGATTCAGCAAACTTTATTGGTAGAAGGGTTGGTGATCAAAAACTTAAGTTTGACTTTGATCAAGTAGATGAAAATGAACGTCGCGTTCGTGTTGAGGGTTCATATCCAAATATCTCAACATTGATACGTGTTGTATTATCATCTGAATTAGTTGATGGTCTAGTACCTGATGACGCATTACCATGTGGCTTTAGAGGGTATGAATTATTAAAGACCACAACAAATGAACGTGATTCTGGTGGTACAAGCAGAATAACAGGCGGAAAGATTGGTGGGGAACATGACTTTGGTCCTTGGATTTTACCCCCTATCTTAATGCGTAGAAAGATAACAAAGAATATAATTGGTAGCAATAAAGAGCGTGCAGACAAAAGACTGAACTGGGGTGTACAATTTAGTAGAGTTTCTGGTTCAGCAACTAGACCAAACAGGTCAAGTAAACCAAGTGGTATTGATGCATTTGCTAAGTTCTTAGGTATTAGAGATTTTGATATGCTTATAACTGGTAGCTCTGCAGATACATTTAACAATAACAAATTTACACTTGACAAAGTTAATACACGTGTTGGAACTACATCAAACCTGACTACATCAAGCTTAAATGATGTAGTGAAAGACTTCTTATATGAAAGAGATAAAGGGTTCACACATAAATCATTAGTTGATGTATTAATGGAGCCAATTGATTCTAGCGGAAATATTGATGTGACCTTTAATAGGTTCTCATCAATTGCGCAGTTCAACTTATTCATGTATGGTGGATTTGACGGTGTTGATTTGACAAGTAAAGATGAAACAAGAATGAATGACAAAGCTTCATCAACTGCCGCCGGCGGACGAGCTGCCGATGGATTCTCAAATAGCACACTAGGTGCAAATCAAAGTGGCACAGATTTAGATAATACAGCAATTCAGTCATTTAGACGTGCAGTTGAAGCAGTCTCAAATCCTGATTCTGTTGATATCAATATACTTGCAATACCAGGTATAAGAGAGCCACTTGTAACTGACTATGCGTCAGCTAAGACAAAAGATAGATTCGATTCATTCTACATAATGGATGTTGAGAATTTTGATAAAGATAGCAATCGCTTATTTGATGATCGTACAGTAAAACCTGAGATCAAGAGCACAGTTGATCAATTCTTGACTAGAGGTCTAGATAACAACTTTGCTGCAACATATTTCCCTGACATAGTCATTGAAGATGATGATACAGGTAGACGTGTAACTGTCCCACCTTCGGTATCAGTATTAGGTGCGTTAGCATTTAATGATAAAGTTGGCCAACCGTGGTTCGCTCCGGCAGGATTCAACAGAGGTGGAATTGGAAACGCAAAAGATATTGATGTTCGATTGGATTTCAATGACAGAAACACGTTACATGAAGCATCGATAAATCCAATTTCACGCTTCCCAAGAGAGGGAGTAGTAGTGCTTGGGCAAAAAACTCTTCAAGTAGCACAAAGTGCACTAAATAGAGTAAATGTTCGAAGATTACTTATTGAGGTTCGCAGAGCAGTGAAAAATGTTGGTAATAGGATTCTATTTGAGCCACATCGACAATCGACAATCAATCGCTTTAAAAGCTTAGTGAATCCTATTCTTGAAAGAATTCAAATTCAAGCAGGAATTAATAGATTCAAAGTCGTAATTGATGAGACGACAACTTCTGTTGAAGATATAAATAACAATACTTTGCGAGGCAAAGTATTTATTGTACCAACAAAGACTGCAGAGTTTATTGCTGTTGACTTTATTGTGACAGAAGCAGGCGTACAATTTGAGTAAAGGTGATATAAACATGATCAACATTATAATTAAAAAAGAACTAGGAGAACGTTTATAAATGGGAGAGCAGGTATTTAAAAGCCCTGGAGTATATTCACAAGAAATAGACCTTTCATTTACTGGCCCAAAAGAACCATTCGGTACACCGGCGGGAGTAGTGGGCACTGCAGAGAGAGGTCCTGCATTTGTACCAGTAACGTTAGCATCATTTAAAGATTTTGTTGACACATTTGGTAAAGTAGATGGAAAGTCGTTTGGCGCATATGCTATTCAAGAGTGGTTAAGAAATGCACAGTCAGCTGTGTTTGTTAGAGTTTTAGGTGCAGGTGATGGCAAACAACGTGAATCGTCAGCGTCAGATAGCACTAGTAATAATGGGCGTGTTAACAACGCAGGATTTGTTGTTGGCGGTGGAACTGTAATTGAAACAAATTTAAATAATCAATTAAATAGAAATCGTGACCTTGCTAGTGATGCAGTTGCTGCCGGAGCAGATGGTCGTGGTAGAGTATACTTCCTAGGTGCCCTACATAGTGAATCAGCTGGCTCAACATATTTTTCTGATGCAAGTAAACAAGATGGTGTAAATGCTGTACCTGTTGTTAGAGGTGTGTTATTTGCAGCATCTGGTACATTGTTAGCATTATCTGCTAGCTCATCAGGTTCACTTGCAGCTGGTGGAACCACAGAGCCTGATTATAGTGCAATAACTGGTACTGTTAATTTAGCAGATTCAACCTTTGTATTGCATGTATCAGGGCAAGTAAGTACTGCAACAGATTATCCACGGTGGGTAACTGCTAGCTTTAATACATCTCGTGCAGATTACTTTGGTAAAGTATTTAACAAAAATGCACTTGGGCTTAAAGATCATGGTTATATGCTATATGAAAGCTTTGATATAAGCAACGTATTAGCTACCGTAACAGGAACTAATGTTGTTGAGGTCTCAGGTTCTGGTGTAAAAGAGCAATCAGATATCGCATTTATAATGAGTGGCGCGACTGCTCATAATGCAGGAACTGCAAACGTTCCAAACTATGAAAACTATGAAGATAGATTTACAACACCAACATCACCATATGTAATTTCACAAAAGTTTGGTGGTGCAGAACAAGATCTATTCTATGTTGAGTCAACATCAGATGGTGTCTATGCAAATGATAAATATAAAATTTCAATTGCTAATATTAAACGAAGCACAACTGATGAAGCAGATTTTGGATCATTCACACTATTGGTACGTGATTTCAATGATACAGATGATAGTCCGTTAGTTCTAGAGCAATTTGCTAATTTGAACCTAGATAGATTATCTGACAATTACATAGCACGTAGAGTTGGTGATAAGAAAGTTAAATTTGACTTTGATCAATTAGAGGGTTCACAAAAACTTCTAGTTGAAGGTGAGTATGATAATGTATCTAGATTAATTCGTGTTGTACCGTCAGCATTACTTAAAGATGGTGGAATTAATGAATCAGCATTACCAATGGGATTCAGGGGCATTAAGCATTTAGTTACATCAGGCTCATCAACACTACAAGGTAATTTGTTAGCTGTAACGCCTGTAGAATCAAATAGTGGTAATATAACAGAGTTATTAAGTGGTGCATTCCAACCTCCAATTCCAATGCGTAAGAGCATTGCTGTGGGAACAGGGGCAAAGCAAGAACCAAACAGAAAACTATACTGGGGTGTACAATTTAATAGACCTGTTAATGTAAGTGATATTAATAAAGGAAATAAATTAGAAAATATTGCTGCATATACAAGATACTTTGGAAATGAAAGCTTAATAGGCTTACAATCCCCACTGACAGCATCAGACACATTCTGCAACAATAAATTCTCATTAGAGAATATTCAAGTTGTAACGTCATCAGGTGGTGGTCCGGCTGATCATAATAGATTAACTGAATGGGCGTACAAGCGTGATGGAAGTGCTATTACAACTGCCGGTACACGCTCATTCGATCCTTCAAAAGATCTTAATAAGAATACTAATGTTGCGAAATTTACATTCATCTTACAAGGTGGATTTGATGGCGCAAACATATTCAATACTGAATTTAATGAATTCCAAGAAGGTGCAGCTGTAAAAGAAGCAGATATATCTGCATTACAAGTAAAGGGCGCAACAATTGGAACGTATCGTAGAGCAATAGATATTATGTCTAATCCGGATGATGTTGATATATCATTGCTAGTAGTGCCAGGTCAAACTGAGCCACTGGTAACTGATTATGCAATTGAAAAAACTGAAGAGCGCTTTGATGCCATGTATATCATGGATCCAAGGCTACTTGACAGTAATAAGAACACAGTTACTGGTTCTAGTCAAAATGTATCAGTTGCAGAAACTGCGAATGACCACGCAACAAGAGGTTTAAACACTAACTTTGCCGCGTCATATTTCCCGGGAACTACAATATTTGATTCAGTGAACAATAGGCTTGTAGATGTTCCATCATCTGTATCAGTACTTGGTGCATTTGGATTTAATGATAAGGTCGCACAACCATGGTTTGCGGCTGCTGGATTTAATAGAGGTGCATTAGGCAATGTTGTAGGAACTCGTGTAAGTTTGAATTTAAATGATAGAGACACATTGCAAAATGTCAATTTGAATCCAATTGCAACATTTGTTGGTAAGGGTGCAGTTATCTTTGGTCAAAAGACATTACAACAAAGACAAAGTGCTTTAGATCGCGTCAATGTACGACGTTTATTGATTGAACTTCGTAGAGCTGTTCGTAATGTTAGTAACTTGATCTTATTTGAACCTAATAGAGCTGCTACATTACAAAGATTTACAAGCTTGATCAATCCTATTCTTGAGCGAATTAAATCTCAAGCTGGTGTAGAGCGTTTCAAAGTAGTAGTTGATGAAACAACAACTTCCGCTGCTGATGTTGAAAATAATGTCATTAGAGGTAAGATTTTCGTGCAACCCACTAAGACTGTAGAAGTTATCGCACTAGACTTCATCGTTACAAATCAGGGCGCAACTTTCTAATGAGAATGCGTCAAGTAAACTAATTCAAACAATTAGTTAAAGATTGGTTTGAAGGTAGTGAATTAGAGCTTTTTAGGCAAGGTGTTGCTGTAATATAGGATACATAATATGTTTCCAGCTTTTGTTTTGTAATATTGAGTATATTGATGGTCTACTAATATTATATATTTTACATAACTTATCTACTAGTAAACTCTTGTCAACATGTTTAGATTCATAAAACTGTTTTGTATACTTTCTTATATGAACGATATTAGCTTCATTTAGTTTTGCATTTGGATTTTTACTTCCATAATTAGCTAATGAATATTTTAATTTAATTTTATGAGTGTTACGAGCTTTCTTTATAGAAACGCTCATCTTATTACGAGATTGTATTGAATGTTTACGTCCTGTATTCGGATTATTTTTCCCTTTTTACCATACATGGGATTGTTTTTACCAATTGATAGTACACGTAATTTTTCATTTACTTCTTTACCTAAATTGCCACCGGTTGACTTTGTTGAAATGTTATATAAGTTATCCCATTGATTTGATAAAATATAATAATCCAACCACCATTGTTCCATACATTTCATTTCTTCAATTGAAGTACATTCTTGTATAATTTCAAATATAAATTTTTCACTTTTATATTTATTCCACGCACTTTGTAAATGCTTATTATCATGTTTATTAATTAGTAAATCATTTTTATGTGACTCAAAGCGTATTAACACATCATTTGCACGACCAATGTACTTTTTATTATTTACTTTATTTCTTATTTGATAAATTTTCATTTCTTTGTTAGATTATATTTCATTTTGCTAGACACTTATATATATAAAATATAAGCAAAGTTAACTTTGTAAGCTGGAGGATAAGACAATCGCTGAAACATTAGGAGTATCTGGAGGCGCAGCTGTTATGCTCGCTAACAAGTTTGAACCAAAAAGAAAGTTTAGATGGATTATCGAGATTGAGGGTGTAGATGCGTTTTTAGCAAAAACAGCTAACAGACCAACGTACACATTTGAAGAGATAACTATTGACTGGATCAATACAAAAAGATACCTAGCAGGTAAATTTGCGTTTGAGACACTAGCGATTACTTTATATGACCCAATTGCACCCTCTGGTGCACAACAAGTTCAAGAGTGGATTCGTTTGAATTACGAAATAGTTTCTGGTCGATCTGGTTATGCAGATTTTTATAAGCGTGACTTGACGTTGAAGCTTCTTGATGGTGTTGGAAACGTTGTTGAACTATGGGACCTTACCGGTTGCTGGCCAACAAATGTGACTTATGGTGACTTAGACTACGCAAGTCAAGAAGCTGTTGAAATGTCATTGACATTACGTTTCGATCAAGCAATCTTACAATACTAAAATTAACTCATGAACACATTACGTGCTCTCAAAGAAGACTGGGGTTTATCTGATGAACAAGTACAAAAGATAAATTCCTGGGCCGGGATAGATTTATCAAAAGCTATCCCATTAGGTACAGGTCAACATGGCACAGCACATGATGTTGGTAATAATCGTGTTCTTAAATTCACAGATGATGATACTGAAGCTGACGCATCATCAGCATTAATCAATAAGCATCATAAAAATGTTGTTAACATATATAAAGTTGGCAAAATTACAACGAATATTAAACATTGGCATCCGGATCAAGATAAAAAGTTTAATGTTTATTTAATTCTTCAAGAAAAACTACAAGGTATACCTAAAGATATTGAAGATGTAATGGTGTGGTTAGTAGATAATACTTTAGGCGGTTTCGAGGGTATAACAACAGACAACTTGAAACTAGTAGATGGTGTATATAACTTTGAAAGTGATGTTGATGCATATCTTGATGAAGATTTTAATGATGAAAGAGAAGTGTTAATGAATATCATGAAACAAATATTTGATGGTATTTGGTTTTTAAAGCAACAAGGTGTTGATTTTTATGATCTCCACACTGGAAATTTAATGTTTCGTGATAGTAAAACACCTGCTATTATTGATCTTGGTGTCTCAGCTACAAACGCACCGGGAAAAATTGATATACTACAAGAATATATTAGAAAATTATTAATCATCTAAGTGGTTGTTTGTGATATATATAATTACTAAGGAGCACATATAATATGCGAATACTGAAATCTGAACTTCGGAGCTTAATCAAAGAGACAATTAAAGAAGTCTATGAGATTAAGGGTGGAGAAGAATCTGAGGTTGAGTTAGATTTAGGACCAGTTCCTAGGTCTGGTGGCGATGAAGCACCAGAATTTGAAGCACCAGAAATGGAAGAAGTTCCGCCTGCATTAGGAACACCAGAAGATGGTGGTGAATTAGAAGGTGAAGAGCCTGCAAGTCTAGAAGACGTTCCTACCTCGACACAAGGTTTGCGTGTTTGGTTGAGAGATTTTGTAGCTCCTAAAGTTCCTCAATCACAAATGGCAGCATTTCATAAGTTTGTATTAATGTTTATGGAAAAAGCAGAAGCACGTGAATTAAAGACACAAGACCCTGCATTATCACAAAGAATTGGTGGTAAGAAAAAAGCACCAAAAGGTAAAGGTAAAGACAAAGGTAAAGACAAAGAAGAAAAATGAAGTTAAACGAATTCAAGAAATTAGTTCGTAAGCTTATAGTGCAAGAAGCAAAGAAAGACCCTAAAAGGTTTTCGTTGAATTTTGGCTGGGGTGTCAAAGATAAAGAACATCCTGATATTCCGTGGGTACGTGGGCCAAAAGAAGATGCACTACATGATGATAAAGAAGTCTTTAGTAAGTTCTTTCATGATATCTTAGGGTTTGATCCAGCTAAAGCAAGTGGTGCTGCTGGTAAGAAAAAAGAAGACAAGAAATAAGCAAACCATCAATTTGACAACCATTAATTAAGATTTACTAATAAGAAAATATATTTTACAATATATGTAACTTATAGCGTAATGTTATTGGAGAATATATGATTGAACAACGAGATGCAAATGAGGTCTTCAAAGAAAGTGCAAAGAAATTTGATACACCTGAGCATTTAAAAGAAAATAAGAAAAAGCAATCAACACGTGATAGTGCTGATGACTTTATGAAAGATTTTGTAATACCAACAGAATCTGTACCATTACCATCAAAAGGTTTAGTATATCCAGTCGATTCATCATTACATGGTTTAGAAAATATTGATATTACATGTATGACTGCAAAAGAAGAGAATATATTAACATCACGTGCTCTCATAAGAAAAGGCACCGTACTTGATGTTCTTATTAAAAACTGTCTCGTTGATAAAACAATAAATGTTCCTAGCATGTTAGTTGGTGATAGAAATGCATTGATGATTGCAATAAGAATAACAGGATATGGCTCAGATTATAGTGTAGCTGTTGATTGTGGTTCATGTAATGAGCAAATACAAGAAACATTCAGCTTATCAGACCTGCCTATAAAGCGACTCAAAATTAATCCTGTTGAGCAATTTACTAATCAATTTGTATTTACACTACCACGTTTGAAAAAAGATGTTGTCTTTAAGTTCACAACAGGTATTGATGAAGCAAATTTGACAAAGACATTTGAACGTTCAAGAAAGGTTAGTGAAATTGAAAGCGTAGTTACTACACAACTTACTAATTCAATAATATCTATTGGTGGAATAACTGACAAGGGAAAAATCTCTAGAATAGTTCAAAATATTCCTGCTATGGATTCACTAGCACTTAGAAATTTTGTAGAGGAGAATGAGCCTGGAATTGAAATGAAATCGTTCGTGACTTGCAATAGTTGTGGTTGGGACGGTGAAATTGATATTCCAATAGGTGTAGGGTTTTTTTGGCCTAAGAGAACAAGATAAAGAAAATTATCTAGAACAGATTTTTTTATTGATGTACTACGGTGGTTTCAGTTATACTGAAGCTTTTGCCTTAGATATACCTGAACGTGTTTGGTTCATACAACGCATTATACAAGAAGTCAATAAGCAAGGTAGTAGTGAGGGTGATGATGCAGCTAGTGGGCAATCACCCCCTATGTTTAAGAATATATCACCAGAAATGCAAGCATTAATGGGACAACGCGCCGGCGCCCCAAATAGATTGCAACGCGCGTAATTGTGAGAGAAAAAATTAACTTCATGCTATAATTTAATTATGGCTAAGTTACCAATAAATGGCCTTAAAGACTTTAGTAAACAACTTAAAATATCAGTTGGTCTACTTAGCTCTTTTGAGGGTGCCCTAGAAGATACCTTTAAAAAAGCCAATGGTCTCACATTTAGAGACAATTTAATTAACAATTTAGAAAACTTTCAATCTGTACTTGAGACGGTACCAAAGAAATTAGTAGCAGCAGCTGGAGCAGTAAAGGGATTTAAGACTTCACTTGCTATAATGGGTGGCGCTTTAAAGATAGCAAAAAAAGCATTTCAAGCAATATCAAGTACGATACTCGGATTAGTTGACGTATTAACAGACAAGCTAATAGGTGCACTAAAGAAAACATATGGCTTAATGAAAACAACATTAAATGCTTCACTTAAATATGTCAATGCGGGGTTTGAAGAGTGGCTGACAAATGCATGGGAAGTAATGCATGCAACAGAAGCAATGCGTGGCACATTTGGTGATTTAGGTGAAGGTATCGGTAGTGCTGCGATGGACTTCACTAAGGGTGCAGGAATAATCGGAAAGATAGGTGGTCGTATGCAAGACCGTCTAAAGATAATGAATGAAATCTTAAGTGGTGTCGGTGCATCATTTGAACAAATGGCTGCAGGAATGTCTAAAAAGCAAAGAAAAGAGATAGCAGATACATTAGTTGTTCTTGGTAAAGGTCTTGGGTTATCTGGTCAACAATTAGAAGGCTTAGCAAGAATATCATTAGTAACTGGTGAATCATTTAAAAGCTTATCTGGCAGGTTCATGATTGGTATAAAGGCTATGGCTAAAGCTACTGGATTATCTAAGAAAACACTTGCTAAAGATGTAACTGAAATGATGGGTGACATCAATACGTTCGGCTTGACAACAGTTGAATCTGCATCAGCAGCAACTGCCAGATTACGTACATTGGGTCTTGAAATAAAGCAAGTTGCAGGTATAGTCAAAAGGTTTGATACATTCAAAGATGCAGCAATATCTGTTGGATTATTGTCACAAGCATTTAATATGCAATTTGATGCATATAAGATAATGAATGAACAAGATGTTGGTAAGCGTGTTGATATGTTACGAAAGTCATTCTTTGCAACAGGTAAAGACTTCAAGAACTTGACACGTCAAGAGCAAGAGTTCTTAGCTACACAAGTTAATATTGATAAAAATACTGCAGCGCTTGTATTTTCTATTGATAGTCAAGGAAAGTCATATGATAATTTAAAAAAGAAAGCAGGAAAAGCAAAGACACCACAAGATAAAATGACAGATGCCATGCAAGGTATGGAAAAGACACTTGCTAAGATTTTGACGTACTATAAACCATATAAGGGTTTTTGGGAAGCGTTTAATGAAGGTGTTCGAAGAGGGTTAGGGTTATCAAAAACTGGTGGAAAGTTATATAGAAGGCTTAATAAGGCATTACAAGGCGTGATGAATTCAACTGTAGAATTAACAGTTTATACTATTAAAAATCTACCAGGTATCTCAGATCTTTGGGCTACGTTTACTAAGATATTAGAACCAGAAGGAATTACCGGATTCTTTACTGATGTCAAAGAAGCATTTAAAGATTTTATAGATGGACCCACTGCAGGTGATGTTGACTTTTTGCTATGGGATATTGAAAATGCGTTTGAGGAGCATTTAGGTGAAGGTGTACTTGGCAATATTGGAGAAGCTTTTAAAAAAATAAGAAAGTTTATGGTAGCTGTTATAGCCAGCACAATAGACTATGTGGTGCCAAAGATTGCCGAATACGCGAAAGGGCTAACAGATGCCATCATGGGGGCAAATGCACCTGGTGGATCATTTTTCAGTGAAGACTCATGGTATTATCCAATAATAGCATCTCTAGAAGGTGCATTTGATGAATTAAAAGAACCTATCACAAAGCTTTTTAGTGTAGCATGGACATATGCAACAACAAAGGCATGGCCGGCCCTAAGGGAAGGTATTACTGCACTATGGGATAATAATAAAGAAGATATTAAAAAACAAGTATCAGAAACACTGACATGGGTTTTTGAAAAAGCAATTCCTGCAGTGTGGGGTGCAATCAAAGATATGTGGGCTATGGTACCAGAAGATGTAAAAAGCTCAATAAAAAAGGGACTTCTTGTAGTTCTTGCTGGACCAGCAGTGCTTATGGCTGTTGGTTCTGTTGCTGGACAATTGATAGGACAAGTACTTGTAAAGGGTATAGCAAGTGCAATTGCTAAAAAAGGTGCTGCTTCAATTGGTGGTGCTGTTGCGAAGGCTGCAGCTACAGGTGCAGCAGGATCAGGAGGTGTAACATTTGGTGGAGCTGCTACTGGAGCTGCTACTGGAGCTGCTACAGGTGGAGCTGCTACAGGTGGAGCCGCAGCTAAAGGTGGTTTTCTTGCCCGAGCAGGTAAATTGCTAAGTGGCGGCCTTAAAGGGGGAGCTAAGGGAATTGATAAATTCGTTAGTTCACTTAAAACATTTAGCGGTACGTTTAAAGCTTTTGCAGGAAAATTAGGTGTCATTGGTACGGTACTTACGTGGGGGTATCATATTATTAAAGGTGTATTTGAGGATGGGCCCGTAGGGTTGATAAAAGGATTCTTTATTGGCGCAATGGAATCAGTTAAAGGGTTCTTGACACTATTTGAAAAAATCCCTATTATTGGAAATCTTATTAAACCAATTACTGCAATTGTCAGCGGTTCAATAGATGTATTAACGGCATTTTTTGGCCTTATTACACCAGTTATGGGTGAAGTATGGGATGATTTAACTAATGGATTAAAAAGCGCAGCAAGTTGGGTAATAGACATACCTCGTAGATGTGGCAGTTGGCTTCGTGAAAATATTACTAAGTTATATGATGAGCTTCCTGCACCAATAAGGGCGGGTCTAAAGATAGCGACGCAAGGACAAAGGGCAATAATAGGTACAGTAAAAGAAATGGGTAATGTTGTAGATGATTATACAAATGATATTACTAAACATTTTAAAGAGAGTGCAAACCTTATTAATGATATTAAAGATGAACAAGAGCGTGCCCGTAAAGCAGCTAATATTACAACTAAACGACCAGATAAAAAAACAACCGCCGAGAGTGTGAAAGCTGCAGGTGAAAAAGCAACATCATCTAAAGCAGATGAAACAACAAGGGTAATTGCAGAAGTTAACAATAAAATTGCAAAAGTTGGTGGTATAGATGGGATCAATAATTTTAAAGAACAACTCAATAATATATCACCTGATAATGTAGCACAAGCTGGTAATGTATACGGCGTATTCTTTGATAAAATCTCAGACTCAGTTCCGAGTGCAGAGCAACTAGAGCGCTTCAAAGATACAATGGGCGTTGTGCGCGAATATAAGGCAGATATCATTAATTTCTATAGCGCATTAGAGGGTTCTGGTGTACAATTAAATGCTCAAGCACTCAAAGGTACAAAAGGCAATATCAACTTAAACGTGAATGTTGAATTGATGGTTGATGGTAACAGCTTATCAGATGTTTTAGAAAATGATTTTAATATTGAAAATACTTATAAGAAAGGAGCAACAAAGAGCACGCGGGCCTAATAAAACAAAATAACCATGTCACCACCAAATAACAATAATGGAAATTATCCAGAGCCTGCAAATAGAGGCTTTGTAATACCAAATGATAATGATCCTCAAAGCGCATCAGTTGCCAATACAACCCCTCCTGTAGCTTTAACAGGTGATGATGCTGTTAGTGAACTAATGCTACATGCAGTCAAATTATTAACAAAAAATAATACATTTTTCCCATCATCATTTGGTATCAATGCAGGAAGTAATAGTCGTGTATTCACAGATAATTTCTCAGAAGAGAATATATTAAATACATCACTTTATAACACTGTTGTCGCCGGCGATTCAGATTTTGTATCAGGAAAAGTAAATCTAGATAATCTTGTCAATGCATTTGATAAGACAAATTCAGAAGTATATAACGCATTAACATATGCTTTTTGTGGTGGTCAAGAAGGTGAATTCAATGCACGAGGTAGTGGTCAAAAAGAAATATTAAAAGGTAAGACAGGATCAAGTGCTATAAGTGAATTTGTTACATCAGTCTTACGCAATATCGGCCCCGCCGGCATCGGACCTGGAAATAGAAGTAATGCACAAGCATTAAGTGAGATAAGTCACCCAATATTAGGTGGTCAAGACCCTACAACAAATGAGGGTTATTATAATTCAGTAGCAAGTGGCTATAGAACTAAAGAAAATAAAGGGCGTGGTGCTGAACAAGTATATTCATCAGAAAGGCACTTTACAAAGGTAGGTGTTGGTGCAGATTGGACTAGTGACTTTGCCGAAGTAGAAGCAGTAGGGACATCACAATATGTTGCTGCCGCAGCAATGCTTGGTCAAGATATATCAGGTCGCATAATTGAAAGTAATGCTTTAATTAATTTCTTTGGTGGTATAGCACGTGAAATACAAAGAAACCCATTGAAAGCTGTGAAATTTGAAACCAATAATATATTATTTCACTTACATAACCCGAATATTGTAAACGCAGATGCTAGTCCAGATAGTGGTCATGCTGGTGCATTAGCAAATTTCTTTGGTATAACAAGCGCAACACCTGATACAGATGATAGGCCAATACGTGGTAATGTGACATCAATATATAGAAAGACTGGCCCATCAGTATTATCATTGATTCCAGACTTTGGAGCATTTAGGCCAGGTAAGGGTAAATTCTTCAATGCAGTATTCCCACTTGTTGGTGGTGCAGCATTGACATTTGGTGAACAATTGATACCA
>Ga0080013_1000804_pt1 | contig 43257 bp, 66 predicted proteins | sample ETNvirenome_6_85_FD_69236 | JGI IMG/M metagenome (GOLD analysis project Ga0080013, IMG submission 69236) | Marine viral communities from the Pacific Ocean - ETNP_6_85 (SPADES assembly) (version 2) | ecosystem: Environmental > Aquatic > Marine > Oceanic | place: Pacific Ocean | collected 2013-06-19 | reverse complement strand
AGGATTGGGTTTGAGTATGACGGTACGGCTGGAACACTTGAGGCATTTAAAGACGGCTCCACTCAGTTTACCATTACTGGAATTGACACAGATATAAATTGGGTCTGGGCTGCGGATATGTATGGCAATGGTAAAGTCACGGCCAACTTTGGACAGCAAGATTTTACCGACACACCGACAACAGGTTTTACGGCTAATTCTACCAGCAACATGACCGCCCTGACTTTCGATCCAACTGATCATGTACAGAATGAGGTCTACACGGGATCAGGTGCGACGGGTAAATCAGTAACTCAGTCTGGTAATGGATCATTCACAACCCAGATGGCTTGGATAAAATCCGAGAGCCAAGGTTCTTCCGGATACAATGGCTACAATGTCTTAGTGGCCGATTTAGCGGCAATGGGTGAAGACGTTTATAATCCTCTTAATGGGCAAAACAACCTAGACTCCGATGTTAATTCGGTGGAGAGTTTTGATAGCGGGGGTATTACTCTTGGTTCCCTGGACATGATAAATAACAGTAGTGATACTTTTCATGTCCTTATGTTTGGGGGGGCCGGTGCAGAAGCTACTAATGAAATAGGAACTATTGATAGCAGCGTGAGAGTTAACACCACGGCAGACTTTAGCTTTGGGACTTGGACAGGATCAGGGGCAGCGGCAACAATCGGCCACGGCCTTAGCGGTCCACCCGACGTTATTTTGGTATCCAATCTGACTAATGATTCCAAGGCTCGTATGTACCACTCCCACGCAGGAAATACGAAGGCTCTCTCTATGGAGGAGGAGTCGGATGGTTGGCAGACTTCAACGACGTACTGGAACGATACAACGCCGGGGGGAACAACAGCCGGGACTTTCGACGTAGGTTCATCCAGCGACACAAATGGCTCTGGCGATACGATGTTCTTCTTTGCTTTAAAATATGTTGAGGGTTTTAGTGCTGGTGGCGGCGGGGTTAATCCTGACAGCACTGATGGACCTGTTTACTGCACAGGCGGCGTCCCGCAGTATTTCCAATGGTCAAGTGTCTCTGCACAAACACAAGTGCTAACAAGTTATGATGCGTCTGAAAAATATAACGATGGCACGAGAGCCACCACAATCTTCAATGCTGGAGACAATGCAGGATTCACACATGATGTAGACTTTAACAGTAATGGTGTGAAGATACGACACACAGGCTCAACAGCTGATGACCATATGTGGTGGGCGATCAACCGAATGCCAACCCTCAACAAATCAGGAACTCCAGCGAAAGCGAGGTAGTGTGGAATTAGGCGCACGAGAGTTGATGACCATTGCTACTGTTCTAAGTGGATTAGCTGCAACTTGGGGATTGGTCCGGGGCCAGATTGCGCGGTTGTTGGAAGACCTGGCAAAAGCCAATGACTTGATTGCTACATTGTATACGAGACTTGATCAGATGGAGAGTTCAGATAGTGTACAGAAACATCAGATCGGAATAATTGCTAGTATGTTATCACCAGAGCAACGGGAGCAACGAGCAAGAGAGCTAGAATCTTTGCAGCATAAGGTTAGTTCAATCAGGCGTGACTGCGATACTCTTATGATTGCACATAATGGCTCTCACCCCTATGTAACACCGCCAGCGGGATGTATAGACCAATGACTGATTGGCATCTTAGCAGGAACTTCACAATTGGTCATGTTCTGGCGGTGGTCGGGGTGATCAGCGGGGGGATAATTGCCTTCAACACGCTAGAACAAACAGTAGCGAATGATGTCGATGATCTGCGAGATCATAAAATAGCACAAGCTGCGGACCAGATACAACAAGTCGAGGCCAACCAACGTGATCGTGAGCAAATTAACGAGCTTAAAACGCAGACAGCAGTTATTCAAAACACGATAGAAATCATGCAGCGAACACTTGACGACAACCGACAGGATATAAAGGAAATTTTAACAGAGGTAAAGAGGCATCGATGATGACGTTTTCCTGGGGTGAAGGGGTAATTCTAATTGTGCTGATCGTCATATTGATTAATCAGATAAGGTACAAATGATGCTTAGTTTACTTGGATCACTATTAGGTTTTGGGACTAGCTTCCTGCCTAAAGTCATGGATTTCTTCCAGGATCGTGCTGATAAAAAGCACGAGTTAGCTGTTATGACTAAGCAAGCAGAGATTCAGTTAGATAGGACTGCGATAGATGCTAACATTAGAGAAGTTGAGACTATACACGAACACGATGCCAATCTTGACGGGGGTGGGGTTATTAACGCTCTCCGTGCTAGTGTACGTCCTGTTATCACTTATCTGTTTATGGCCCTATTTATAGCTGTAGAAGTAACAACTTATATGTTGTTATTGGATAAGGGCATAAATCCGGGAGATGCTCTACTCAGTGTATGGAACGATGAAGTCATGGCTATGTGGTCGGCGATCCTAGCCTTCTGGTTTGGCGGGAGACAATTCAGGAAATGAGGAATGAAGATAAATGAGGAAGGCTTGGCAATTATTAAAAAGTTCGAAGGACTGGTTGATGGCGACCCTAATACTCCCGGCCTGGATCCTTACTTGTGTCCTGCTGGGATACCTACATTGGGCTATGGTGCATGTTTTGGCTTTGATAGTCGTCGCATTACTATGGATCATCCGCCCATTAGTTATGAACAAGCGGAACAATTCCTGGCGAGGGATTGCAGACGATCTGAGAACGCGGTTGCTAGATTGGTTAATGTGCCAATAACCCAAAATCAATTTAGCGCCTTGGTCAGTTTTGTGTATAATATCGGTAGCGGAAATTTTCAAGCGAGTACTTTAAAAATGAAACTTAACCGCAAAGAATATACAGGTGCCGCCAACGAATTTTGGAAATGGCGTAGGGCCAACGGGCGCATATTACGAGGCCTTGTGCGACGTCGTGCGGCTGAGAAGGAGTTGTTTAATGCCTGAAAAAACAATTCCCATAAAACTGCCTCCAGGAATTGTTAAGGACTGGACAGACTATTCGACCGAAGGTCGCTATAGTGACGGCGAACGCACCAGATTTAGGCAAGACCTACCCGAAAAGCTCGGCGGTTGGAACTCGGACTCAGACTATCAAGCCTCCGGCGTACCCCGAAATATCTTAGTATGGCGCGATCTAACAGAGGATAACCTCATCGCCATAGGGACACACTCCCACCTGTACGTCCTCCAAGGCGGCACACTTTATGATATTACGCCCCTCAGAAAGACCAGCACCAATGTAGCCAGCCCCCCGTTCAGTGTTACAAATACCTCAACTACGGTCGTAGTTACGGACGCCGCCCACGGTGCCGTAAATGGCGACTGGGTGACAATAAGTCAAGCCGTTGCCGTTGGTGGGATAACACTGGACGGCAATTATCAGATAAGCTCTGCGACGACAAATACTTATGAAATTACGCATAGTAGTGCGGCCACGTCTACCACGACCGGGGGCGGTGCAGCGACAGATATAGAATATGCGATCACGACTGGTTTCTCCTCCACCTCCGGTGGATTAGGTTGGGGCGCGGGAACATGGAACCAAGCCAGTACGACATGGGGAACAGCCCGGACAATTGGTTCAGGCGTATCAGTAGAGGTAACCTATTGGTCGCTGGACAATTGGGGCGAGGATCTAATAGCTACTGTGCGGGGCGGGGGGACGTACCTGTGGGATGCAAGCGTTGGCTATAGCACGAGTACAAGGGCCGCAACCCTCACTAATGCCCCCTCGACGGCTAAATTTAGCGCCGTAGCACAGGAAGAACAGCATGTCCTAGCCTATGGGGCGCACGATGGCGCAAATGACGACCCTATGCTAATAGCCTGGACAGATCAAAGCACCAATACCACGTGGACATCGTCATCTACTAATAGCGCGGGAAGTTTCAAATTAACCCGTGGAACGCGAATTGTGGCGCAAGAGCGCACTCGGACGCAAACATTGGTATGGACGGATACCTCTCTTTATGGACAAACATATACCGGTCTTCCGTATGTTTTCACGTTTAAATTGCTGGCGGAAGATACTAGTATAATGGGCCAAACTTCGGCTATTGATGTAAACGGCGTAACCTTCTGGATCGGCAAAGATAATTTTTATATCTACAATGGCCAAGTGTCCATATTAAACAGCCCTGTTCGCCGCTATGTATTTGACAACCTAAATCGTGATCACGAAACCAAGTGCTTTGTGGCGGTGAATAAAAAGTTCCAAGAAGTGTGGTTCTTTTATCCCCGCCTATCGGCCGAAGAACCTAGCCATTACGCCGCTTACTGTTATGGTGAACCGCAAAAGAACATTTGGCACATTGGCACAATGGCGCGGTCTTGCTGGCAAGATGCTGAAAAGTTCTTAGATAAACCAATAGCTTATGACGCAACGGGCGTTTATTATACTCAGGAAGATGGGTACGATGATGACGGTTCTGCGTTAAATCCATCAATCGAAACGGGGGCGTTGGAATTAACAACGGCTAAAGGCGAAGGCGGCAATTTGGTTTTAGTTGATAAGATTATTCCAGATGCCACGGCTGGCGGCGCTATGACCGTAAAACTGTTCACTAAAAGATACCCTCAAGATTCTACAGAAACCAGCAAGGGACCGTATACAATTACGACAAGCACTGGTAAAGTAAGTGTGCGCTCCAATGGAAGACAGCAAAGGATTAGGTGGGGTGATTCAGGGGTAGGGTATGGTTGGCGAATTGGTACGCCGAGAATACGAGTAATCGATATGGGTGAACGATGACTGTAAGACCTCCGAGACTACCAGACGCCCTACCGCAATATGACGCTGGCCATATGCAGCGTATGATTGACGATATTCAAAACGTGTTTGATCAACAGGCCCGTGCATTACAAGTCGGCTATCAAATGACGAATGTCACGAAAGACCGGGTATTGGACGCAGATTCAACTTCTACTGCCGAGTTGGCAGACCTACTTGGCACTTTGATTGAAGACCTTATTGATGCAGGAGTTCTAGGACGATGAGTATAGGTGACGTTTATAACGTATATCGGCCCAAACAACGAGTTTTACCACAGAACCTTCGGCGGTACGGTTTGGCCGGTAGCGGAACCCTTGGCCATAACTTCTACCCTAATTGGGAACGCGAAGACCGCACCATTAAAGATGACGGGTTTAAGAAGCGCACGGGCGGTCTGCCTCAGATCGAGACTAAACAGCCGGGAATGCTAGATATGATCGCCCCGGCCATTGGCGCAGCGGCCCCCTATCTTGCGGCAAAGGCAGCATTGAATGATCCCGGCGGTAATGCGCTAAAGGGTACGATGAATTACGTTAGTGATGCTGGCGACTATGCCGTGAACCTTGGCACGAATTTAGGTAAGACCGCGAGCAATGTTGGCGATAGCATTATGCAAATCCCAGATAATCTCAGCAATATGGCAGGCAAAGTTGGAGATTACTTTGCGCCATCTCAGACTGTGCAAGCGCCTAGCGATATGGTAGATAATATCCCGCCTCTTTCCGCTGTTAATGCAGATCAGGGTCTTGGCTTTACAATAGAGCCTTCATCACTGGGGGTAGATTCTGCCGGTGCGCCTACCTATTCTTTAACTGATCCAGCTAAGCCGTTTTCATTATCTCCAAACTTTGCAGACACTATGTCTAGCCAAATGCTTAACGCTCAAACCGATATCCCAATGCAGTCTTCGGTATCCCCCAACCTACCGCCTCCCGTAGTCGCGCCTATGAAGCCTATCTGGAGCGAAGGGTTTGACGCCGCCTCCAATTGGGGCGGCACATGGAGCGCAGGACCAATGGCCGCAGGAATAAGCGGCGTTATGGATTTATGGCAAAACGGTACTGACCGTCTTGGCGAAGAAAGTTTCTGGACTGACAATATCGGCACCGGAATTGGCGCGGGGATTGGCGCATTTTTAGGTGGACCCTTTGCCCCTGTTACTAGCATGATTGGCGCACAATTCGGTAAAATTATTGGCAACGGTATTGACGCCGTAGGTGACGGCATTGGCGGGGTCTTTGAGGGCATCGGCGATATCTTCGGTATTAAGAAGTTTTGGTAGGAGCGTATAATGGAAATATTACCCCAAATGCAGCAAGAGCTCATGGAGCGTTTTCAGGCGCTAACGCCTAAAGAGATGAAAATGCTTGACAACGGTATAGATAAAAACGCCGCTTTGGTTTTGCTTTATATGATTATCCCCGAGGCAGATAGCGTTCTGCTCGGCGGACTGCCTTCTCTCAAGGGCCATAAGTTAGACCCTAACCGGCTATTGCATGGCGTCGTGGTCGGAAACGCACAATATCAGCGTCCAGAGGGTCCGCAAGGCCAACCACAACCCGCGCCAATGGAGCAACCCGTACCAATGGAGCAACCCGTACCAATGGCACAACCCGCGCCAATGGAGCAAGGCGCATTAGGAGGACTTCCCGTTGGAAATCCGCAAAGCAACCTTACTTGATATAAGTCCCATCCTGGCCATGCTGTCTGAAATGCACAGCGAGCCAGAACGTGCGTTAGACCCCGTGGATTGGGTCAAGGTAACAGAGACAGTTACCCGTTGCATAGCCGCCGGAGGCGTCATCGTAGCGGTAAGTGACAATAACTTTATTGTGGGATCAATAGGCGGCGAGGCCAAGGCGCAATGGTACAGTGACGTGGAGCGTTTAGGCGACTACTGGTTCTATGTGCTACAAGACCACCGCAAATCACCGGCTGGCTTTAAGCTAATGAAAGAATTTAAGAAACTGGCCCAATCGGCCAATATGGATCTGACCGTAGGTCACGTTTTGGAATACGACATGGAACGTATGGATAAATTCTATACGAAACTAGGCTTTGAACGGTCTGGCGCGTTGTTTTCCTTAAAAGAGGAGAAGTAACATGGGCGGTTTATGCCATCCTATTCAAACAAACACCACGAGCGCCTCTGAGGTACTTACGGACACCCAGATACCGCAGTGGGTTAGTGAAGGTGGTCAGGAGCTCTTTAACCAAGCGAAGTTTTTAGCTGAAACACCGTTTGACCCGTATGGTGGGGCGCGAGTGGCAGACTTCAGCACAGATGAGCAAACGGCCTTCGGCCAAATGCGCGATATCCAGGGGGATTATTTTAACCCCGCTTCTAGTATGATCCAGAGCGGTGGCCAAACGTGGAGTCAAGACGCCGCTGATCAGTATATGAACCCGTACCAGAGTAATGTTACGGACGTGACGACTCGTGAACTTAACCGCCAGTTTGACTTACAACGACAAGCAGAAAATGCTCGTGCGGCACAGTCAAGTGCCTTTGGCGGCACGAGACATGCGCTATTAGAAGCTGAAAACGAACGCAACCGTAATATGACAATATCCGATACGCTATTGCGCGGTCAGGCGGGTGCTTATGAAAACGCACAGCAAGCCTTTCAAGCTGACCAAATACGTCGTATGCAGGGTGGCTCGGCCTTGGGTCAACTAGGTACGCTGGCAAGCCGAGGGGCGACCGATCTGGCCACTATGGGCGGCTTACAACGTGGTTTGGAGCAGGCCAGCTTGGACACGGCCTATAAGGACTATGTTGAGCAACGTGAGTACCCCTACCAACAGACTAATTTCGCTATTGGGGCGTTAAAGGGTATCCCATATAGTCAGCACCAAACGCAGGTCACAACGGCGAACACCCCGCAACTTACGACTAGCCCCTTGGGCCAGACAGCGGGTGCCTTAACCGGCCTCTATGGGGCGTATAACCTGTTCAATCAACCTGGCGCTATCGGGGGAACACCGTAATGTCTTTACCTGTCGGTAACTTTATGCACCGGTATTCTAGAAAAGGGTCTCCGCTATATCCCGAGACGCAAGATCGAGATCGGGATATTAGAACCAAGTTGCGCGGTTCTGGTGAATTACAGGAACAGGGGGCTTTTGGTCCTAGTCTTGATCGTACACTCCAGTCTGGAGTTTTGCCGGTTAAAGGAGCACTTCCGGGCGTCTCCGCCCCCGTCTCCGCCCCCGTCTCCGTCTCCGACCCCGCCCCCGTCGTGCAAACCGACACGAATGAATTTATCGCTGCGCCGGGGGAGACGTTGTTTTCGCAATTAGGACAGAGCTCCGAGGCCGACCGCAATCTGGCTTTGGCCCTTGGCGGCTTTAAAATGGCTGAGGCGGCGGGTACTCCGGGTGCTACTGTCCTTAGCGCACTTGGCAAGGGCGGAGTGGCTGGCGTCACGGCGGCGGCGGCGGCACGTAAGAACGCACAGGATCGGGCGCTGAAACAGAAACTATACGACGTCAGATTGGCGAAGGCCAATGCTGAAAAGCATTCACCTATGTATAGGGAAGTTAAGGATGCGTTTCCGCACTATAACGAAGCTCAAATTGCTGGAGAGATGCAGCGACGCATTAAGCTTTCTGAGCAACCCAAGCCTGGAACCCAGCCCGAAGTCTTTCGCCTAGCGAAACTGGTGCTTGGTAAAGATGCAACTGAACAGCAAATAGGTGAGAAAGCTCTTGAGCTCCATATGGGCAAAGATATCGCCCGTAGAGCGCAGACTGAGATGGAGACTCTAGAAAGAACCCACGGCGCAAGTGAGGCCAAAAAACTCCCAACATGGAAACGTGCTAAACGGCGATTTGATTCTGCCACCTCTGTTTTGAATGAGATTAAGGCACAGCAAGACGCGGCCACCGCAAAGCAAAGATATGACCTACTAAAGGCTAAGCCACATATGGCTCAAGTAGCTAAGTTTATGGAATTACAACTGACGACGGCGGATTCTACCCGTGGTGCGCTTAGTGCCGTGCTCGATATGAATAATGGGCTGTATTCTGGCCGAATAGATACTGGCGGCGGTCGCCCAACTATTGACGCGTTCCGTAATGTAATGAAAACCGTTGGCATTAATATGGACAAGGCTCTGGAAGCTGCCGGTATCGAAATAAGTGACCTAGGTAAAGGTCAGGCTTTAAATGCCTCGCAACGACAAGCCTTGGCCCTTGAACTTAAGACAGGCCATTGGGGGAATAACCCCTCCAATCGAGATGTTATCGAAATTCTAGCCGCTCTCCCAGGACTAGGATTAGACGAAGCCGCCAATGCTCTTATTACTCAGAGATTGCAGAGAACCGTCATAGCCAATTCCGAATCAGCTATTGAGCATTTAGAAGGAAATGAGAACTATTCTAAGATAGCGGCTACAGCAAAGAAACAGCTCCAACAGTACAAAGGGTATTTAAAAGCGCAGTACACTACTTATGACACCAATATGAAGGACTATATTAAGGATAATATACAACCGGGCCAATCATACAAAGAATTTATGACCTATATGGCTTCTAATCGTGCTCCAGCAAACGTTAGAAGGCGCTACTTTATGTGGAAGACTATGCACGACGAACGCAAGCGCCCCATCTATAACTAACTTGAGGAAAAACCAATGACTGTCCTTGGCGCGGCACCTGTTATTTCAAAAGTAGATCAAGAAATCTATGACGCTTTAGCTAAAGCGCCGTCCGAAATGACAAAATCTCCTAAAAAAGAGGAAAAAAGTTTCTTCGAAGAGGCCAAAGATTGGACCACAGAAGCCGTGTTCGGCGAATCCAGAATGGAACGGATTAGGGCCAACTTGCCCGAAGGGTCTATAGAAGGCGAACTTCCTTTTGGAGAAGTATTGAGTTCTTCTGGGCCGTTTGACCCTAAAGACCAAGCCATAGAATGGCTTCGAAAGAACGGCCACAAATATGAAATACGAATAGACCCCAAAGAAAAAGCCATTATGGGGCGCTTAAAGGACGACACAAGCAAAACCTGGAAAATGCGAAACCTCCCAGGAATTTCTGCTAACGACTTTGCGGAACTAGGCGGCGAACTTCCGGCCGCGCTGGGAGCGTATGTGGGGCTAGAAACTATTGGTAAATTAGGCGGGAAAAAAAGTAAGCTAGGGGCGCGAGCACTTAAAGCCGCACTTAGCCTTTTGGCCGGTGGAGGGGCTGGCACGGTTGCTCGTCATTCCGCTTCGGATAGATTTGGGCAGCTAGACCATCTGTCTGAGGAAGAAAAGGCTCACAAGCGGTGGGCGGACCCTGCTATGGGCGGTGCCCAAGAGGTGGTCGGTGGTACTTTTGCTAGGGGCGCTGGTGGCGCTTTAAAAACCCTTCGGGCGGCGATAACTGGGAAGTGGATTCCGCAAAGATTTGTTGAACGGGGACTGTCTTTACCAGAGAATGTTTCACCAATTGTTGAAGAACTCAATAAGGCGCTAAGGATAGGGGCGGCACAAGGAGAAACGCCAATCCAATTCAAACCCGATAGTGCGCGATTACTCAATGACCCTGAGTTTATGGCGGCGGTCCATGATGTAGCAACTAAAGAAGGTATGGAAGGCTACACTAAAGTACGAGAACTGTACCAAAACAATGTCAAGGCGTTAGACACGTTTCTTGATAGACTAAATAGGTCTGTTGACCCGAGAACAGGTAAAGTCCTAGATCCAGAACTTACTCCGCAATACGAAGCCAGCAAAGGGTTACAGGATAGGTTAGCTTCTGAGTTTAAGGAAGAGGCCTCTGCACAAAGCGCCAAGACAGTTGCCGCCTCTGAAGTTGCTGAAATTGCAGAAGCTAAGATTGCTGCGCAAGCGGGTGATCCAGGGTATCGGCAAGGCGAACATGTTCGTGGTGTGTTTCAGGAAATGCACGAAAAAGAAGCCGATCGTTTTTACAAAGTCTATGACGATATTGAAAAAGAAATTACCTCTGCCGGTACTAATCCAAAAGGTCCCCGCTTCTTTGCCCGTAACTCACAGTTAAGCGCCAAGGCGTATCTAGAAAGAACAAAGGGCCAACCCTTAGAAGGAACCTCTTACGCCGGTAAAGACCCCGCCGACATGAAGCGTATGTACGATAACCTAACCATCCTTGGTAAAGAAGGTCAAGAAATTGGCGTTAAGACGTTTACCTACCGCCAAATGGTTGACCACCTAAAACTGGTACGCAAGAACCTTCGGGCGGCGTATAGAGCGCAAGGAACAGGCGGCAAAGAAGACGTTATATTGATGCAGGAGCTAGAGGAGTCTGCTGTTAAGGACTTACACCAGCGCCTATCTTCCATGCCTGAGGGTATGGCGGAACGGTTCGTTAAGCTAAACGAAGACTACGCCACGTTTAAGCAGAAATGGGCGCAGGACGCTTTTCAAGACTTTATTGGGTTTAAGCCAAACGGTTCCCCAAAGGTTTCAAACGAAGAGCTCTTTAAAAAGTTCTTTGGGCTAAACGACTCCAAAGCCTCCGGCAACGCCCGTTCGGTTATGGAAACTATTGAAGAAGGTGGGCAGCTAGACACCTTGCAAGCAATCAAGGGTTCTATTTTTAATGAGTATTTGGCCAAGCTAAATAAAGGAACGCCTAAAGCCGCACGGGAATGGCTTTCAGCTAGAGAAAGTTCTGCTAAAACCTTCCTGACGCCAGAAGAGTTTAAGATGCTTCGGGCAGCAGAAAATTCAAAAGAGCTCGCAGCCACACTTGCTAAAAAAGAAAAAGCTTGGTTAGCAGCAATAAATTCTTCATCCATGGAACAGAGTTTCCGAACAGGCCGAGCTTCCAATATTTTTAAAGAAATATGGAGAGACGGTGAATCTGTAATAGAAGCAAAAGCTAAATTCGCTACTAAGTTTCCACAAGAATGGGATATGATTAAAAAGGCGGCTCTTCGTGATATAAAGGAATCCTTTAGCGCACACGACGAGCTCCTTCCAGGCGCTCCAGTTTTCAGTTATGACGCCATGCTTAAACAAATGAATAAACCTGAGTTTGTGAGCAAGGTTCGTAAGATGTTTGGTAATGAATATGTAGGTAATCTGCATAAACTACTAGAAGCAGGGGAAATATTAGGCCGTAATCCTGGTCAAGTTACTGTTACTAATAATAGATTAGCCAGCGCTCTTAGAGATTCTTTCTTTGGTCCGTTGGATCATAGAAGTTTCTTTATTAAAAGGATGCACAGATGGGCCGTAAGAAAACAAAATCAAGATTTTGCTTCTATGGTTTTGGATCCAGAAGCCTTAAATCAGGCGGCTAAACGGATTGCAACTAAAGAAGGCATGAAGCGTTTCCAGATGTTAGCTGGTGGCGGCTTGGCCAGTGACTATATACAAGGGTCCGCTGATGATATTTCTAAAAAAGATCTTATACTGCATCTACAAAGCTCCAAGGGCCTTAATATAAAGAACTGGGACGCAGAACTTTTGTCTAAAGTTAGGAAGATTATGGAAGATTAACGGTGTTGCCGGTATTGGAACTATAGGCAAACAATACCAAACAATACCGTTCCAATACCTCGTTTTTCTTTTTATAACAAAGGGTTACGGCTCGCGGTATTGCCGCATTAGTAGTTTGGCTCGTAAAAGATCGATCGAGATCGATCGAGATCGGTAATACCGGTAATACCGCAATACCGTGCTATATAAGATATTGTTTTTAAACGATAAAAGAGGTATTGGAACTGTATTGTTTCTTATTACTGTGTATATACAGTTATATGGTACGCGCGCGATGCTTTTTTATTTTTTATAGGTCAATATAATATATACCTTGCGGGACCACCCCGCTTTTTGGTAGGCTACCCCCAGAAATTAGAAAGGACCAAAATGAACTATAATTTCAAGACTGAGCCATACGCCCATCAGCTTGTAGCTTTAGAAAAAGGGTGGGACAAACGAGAATATGCCTATTTCATGGAAATGGGTACAGGGAAAACAAAGGTCGCCATCGACACCGCCGCCATGCTCTTTGATAGTGGCGAAATCAGTGGGGTGTGCGTCATAGCCCCGAAGGGGGTCTACCGCAACTGGACCAATCTAGAAATTCCAACCCACATACCCGACCACATACCCCTCCGGGTCGCTACCTGGAAGAGCAGCTTACCCGCCGCTACGAAGGCCGAAATAAATACCCTGTTCGAACCCAACGACGACCTGAACGTGTTTGTGATGAATATCGATGCGGTAATCACCACTAAAGGGGCGCGAGTACTGATGGAGTTTCTAACCTCGCGCGAGGTGCTCTTAATTGTAGACGAAAGCACCATGATTAAAACGCCGAAGGCGCAGCGGACTAAGGCGATGATTAACTTCGCAGTTCACGCTAAATACCGCCGCATACTCACCGGTTCCCCCGTTACCAAAAGCCCTTTAGACGTATTTAGTCAGTGCGAGTTCCTTAACCCACGCCTATTAGGCTATAAGAGCTTTTATGGTTTTAGGGGCCACTTTGCCGACACTGTAACACAGCAGTTTGGCGGTCGCTCATTTAAGAAGGTCACGGGATACAGGAATTTGGAGGAGCTCAAAGAGATCCTTCAAGATTTCAGCTACCGTGTAACTAAAGACGAATGCCTAGATCTCCCTGAGAAGATATATATGCGCAGGGAGTTTGATTTAAGCAAAGAGCAGAAGCGTGTTTATAAAGAAATGAAGGCGTTTGCGATGACCGAATTAGAAGGTGAGGATGCTTCGGTGACTAGTGTTATAGTCCAACTGCTCCGGCTGCACCAAATCACATGTGGTCATCTGACAACGGATGATCAAGAAGTGCGTGAGATAAAGAACAATCGTGTAAAAGAACTGATGGAGATACTAGATGAAGTCGACGGAAAAGCCATCATTTGGGCAAACTACCGATATGACATTAGAAGACTGTATGACGCAATTGCTAAGGAATACGGGCCTGAGTCTATCGTCACCTATTACGGTGACACAAACGATGATGATAGAGTCCGAGCAGTCGATCAGTTTCAGGATAAATCATCCCCGGTACGTTGGTTCCTTGGTAACACTCAAACTGGAGGCTACGGGATTACGCTTACCGCAACAAACACCGTCATCTATTACTCAAACAATTACGACCTTGAAAAGCGCCTCCAATCAGAAGACCGAGCACACCGCATCGGGCAAGAAAACCACGTCACATATATTGATCTCATAGCTAGGGGGACGGTAGACGAAAAAATTCTGAATGCGCTACGGAATAAAAACGATTTAGCACGTTTAATCACTGGGGACCAATGGAAGGAATGGCTTTGAGTACAGTATTTATAACCCAGGATGCGGTGGGGAGGAATTTTCTTCCTGCTAAACAGTACGGAGCAATAAAAATATTATTTCCGTCTAATGCGCAAGTGATCATAACTGCGACCCCTGCTATTAGAAAACTTCGCCGGGAACTGCGGAATTTCACAGACGACGACTATATGCTATTAAGTGGCGATCCCCTAATAATGGGGGTTGCGCTGACAATGGCTTGTAGTGTTAATATGGGCCGTGCCAAGGTGCTTAAATGGGACAAGCATCAGAAAACCTATTATGACGTCCAAGTTGATTTAAATGAGAAAGGAGAACTGGATGAATGATGTTTTTGCCGAAATGGAAGCTGATGCGTTAGCCGATGCTTCCTCTATTGCAACAGATGAACAATTGTCTGGTATTGCTGGTTTAATCCAGGAACAGTTAAATTTAGAAGAATCTGTCGCCAATGCCGAAGAATATCTGAAAAGCCTTAAAAAGGATCTTCAACGTCTCTCAACCCAAACCATCCCTGACGCCGTGTCGGACGCTAATTTATTGGGTGACTTTACCACTGCCGATGGCACCCATGTCACCATCAAGCCTTTTGTCAGTGCAAGTATTACTAAAGCCAAAGCTGAGGAAGCGCACACATGGCTAAGAGATAATAATTTTGGGGACATTATTAAAAACACCATCACCACGAATGCAGGACAAGATCACGAACTTGTCAAACAAGCATTATCTACTCTCGATGATCTCGGGCTGTCTGCCTCTGTTAAAGAGGCCGTTCATCCCGGCACCCTTAAAGGGTTTATTCGGGAACAGGTTGAAGCGGGAACGCCCGTACCGCTAGAGCTCTTCGGAGCATTTTTCGGGCAGAAAACTACAGTAAAGAAAGGCTAGACATATGGCTAGTAAGAAAGCAGTAGCAGCAAAAGAGAAGGCTGGCCTACCAGCAACTCTTGAAGAAGAAATGGCAATGGATGCCGGTGCAGGTCAGGAAAACATTACGTCAGATGACGTTAGTATTCCGTTCTTGCGCATTTTGCAAGCCGGTTCGCCACAAGTCAAAAAGAAAGACGGAGCGTATGTTGAAGGTGCCGAAGAAGGCATGATGTTCAACACTGTAACCGGCGAGCTATGGGAGGAAGACAACGGACCGATCGTTGTTCCTTGTTTTTATAACTTCAAATATATTGTCTGGGCCGACCGGACTAATAAAAACGCCGAAGGTATCCAGGATACGTTTGTTCGTGGCCAGCCGTTACCGCTGATCAGCAAGGACGACCGGGGTCGGGACATTACCGTGGATGGACACATCCTTACTCCAACTTCGGAATTTTACGTTCTGATTGTTGATCCTGATAGTGGGACGTTTGAGCAAGCTGTTATGAGTATGAGCAGCACTCAGCTTACTCCGGCCAAAAAATGGAACGCTATTATTAAGCAGCAGATCCAGAAAACGGCCGAAGGCCCGAAACCCGCCGCCATATACAGTCGAATGTATAACCTGAGAACCGTGGGGCGTAGCAATGACGACGGTTCCTGGTCGGTTTGGGAGATTAACCTCAACGGTACGGTAGAGAACCTTGACATCTACCGCGCCGCAAAAGGCTTTGCCTCCGCCATCGAGTCTGGCGTGGCACAGGCTAAATACACTTCCCCCGAGGAGGATATCCAAGAAGTGATGTAAACTAAATACCCCGACCCGTTAGCTACGGGTCGGGTCTTTTTTGTCGAGGAAGCCCACATGTCACATGCTAAAAGAATGATGGCGCTTTTTTCTGGGATGAAGGAAGCCTATGGAACATATATCATACCAAAGGGAGACGCAACTCCCGGTAAAAAAGTTAAAGGAACAGGGATAACAAAACGAGGCACAGTTACTCTTGAACTTTGGAAAGAACATTTAGCAGGAAAACAAGCCTTAGGAATTATCCCCATTAAAGCGGACGATAGTTGTGTTTGGGGCGCTATTGATGTTGATGATTACAGCTTAGATCTTGTTGCTTTTTCGAAAACCATACGGACGCTCAAACTACCGCTAATACCTATGCGCACAAAGTCAGGGGGGTGTCATCTCTGCGCCTTTATGAAAGAACCTATCCCCGCTTCAGATATGAAAGACAAGCTGGCAGAAATCGCTGCTAGTCTTGGGCATGGAAAAGCTGAAATTTTTCCCAAGCAAAGCCATGTTCTCGTAGATAAAGGAGATATGGGGAATTGGCTTAATATGCCGTATTTCGGTGGAAATAACAGTACCCGATATGGCTTAGACGAAAATGGTGAGGCTTGGAGCCTAGAGGACTTTTTAAAAGCAGCCGAAAAAACCCGCCTCACTGCCGAAGAGTTTGAAAACATAAAAGTAGAAATCGGGGCCGGTGTTTTAGAAGACGGTCCTCCCTGCTTACAGATTTTAGTAACCCAAGGATTCCCCGAAGGGACACGAAATAACGGTCTCTTTAATCTAGGTGTTTATTGCCGTATGGGGTTTCCAGATCAATGGGAGGCGCAGCTTGAAGAACTCAACACAAAGTTCATGGATCCCCCGCTTAGTTCTAAAGAAGTACGGGCGATTGTTAAACAGCTACAGAAAAAAGACTATACCTATAAGTGCTCTGATCAACCTCTCGGTAATTACTGTAATAACAGCCTATGCCGTACTCGTCTGCATGGGATTGGGGGCAGTAGTCTACCTACTATGGCCAATCTACGAAAAATACCTACTGATCAGCCTGTCTGGTTCCTAGACGTAAATGGCGTAACTTTAGAGCTCAATACCGACCAACTCCAAAAACAGCAACTCTTCCAAAAAGCCTGCATGGACGCAGATAATTACATGCCGCCAAGGATCAATGATAGGCAGTGGACGACACTGATACAGGCGCTCATGGATGAATGTAAATTACGTGGAATATTGGATAAACCCAAAGAGGCAGGACTAAGTGACCAGTTTACTGAGCTCCTGCATTCTTTCTGTGCAGACGCACATCTTAAAGCGGATGAAAAAGATCAACTTCTTTTGGGCCGTGCATGGGTAGGAGAACACCCACAGCAAGCTGATAAGAAGCGAGTGTTTTTTAGACTTAGAGATTTACAAGAATTTTTAATACGTCACAACTTTAAATACTTTAACCGCTCCCAAATCGTTAGCCGACTTTCCAGTTTAGATATCCAGGCACAGTCTCACTTTTTTAAAATTAAAGGACGTGGTGTCAATTGCTGGCATATACCGGAACTTGAAGACGAACAAAGCGAGAGCTTTAGCTTACCTGAGATGGGAGAAGAAGTGTTGTGATAACCGTGGTCGCCAGTCTTGGAAGAGCCGGGTCTAGTCTTACGATGAAGATGCTATCGGCCGGAGGCCTCCCGGTATTGGCTAATAAGCCGGGGAGTTTAGAGCATAGCGGGATGACCTTGCTCCCTGAGTATCACCACTGGCTAGAAGACGGCTATGCTGTAAAGATAAACGACCCGCACATCTACACACCGCCCTCCGGGCGAGACTATCAGTTCATTTGGCTTACGCGAGACCCTAAACAGCAAGCGCTCAGCATGGCTAAACTCAATCTGGCCACACGACCGCAAATAGAAAGGCGCAAGCCAAGGGCGTCCATTCGCTATAAAATGAAATTTATAAAGAAAAGTGAACCTAAGTGTGAGGCCTTATTTAAACGAATAAGCCGCCGTCCTGTTCTTTATATAACCTTTGAGGAGCTGCTGGCTGACCCGTTGTGGTGCGCAGAGCAGATGCACGAAGTGGTCGATAGGCCATTAGATATTGACGTAATGGCAGCGGTTGTGAAAAACCGCAGTTCTGACAATTATCCAGGGTTGATGGAAAATGTTTGAGCCAGAAATAATACTTGGTCCCCCCGGCACTGGTAAAACTACAACGCTATTAGGGGAGGTGTCTGAGGCCCTCTCGAACGGCGTCGAGCCGCAAAGAATAGGTTATTTAGCCTTTACCCGCAAAGCAGCCAACGAAGCTATTACACGGGCCTGTGAGCAGTTTGAATTAAAGGATAAAGATCTTCCCTATTTCCGTACACTTCACAGTATGGCGTTTCGCATGTTGGGCTTGACAAAGAACCAAGTGCTCGGCACAAAGAGTTTCAAAGAATTTGGTAAAATTATGGGGTTACGAATTACAGGAGTCAATGCCGCCGACGGACAGGTGTACGGCAATCTTCCAGGAGATCGTGCGCTGTTTTTATGTAACATGGCGCGGATGAAGTGTGTTGAAATACAAGAGCAATGGAAAGAAACTCCAGAGGGTTTAGGTTGGTATGAAATAGAACGGGTATATAACGGGCTAGAAAAGTTTAAGAAAGTGCGCAACTTAATTGATTTCACAGACATGCTGGAGCAGTTTGTAGTAGCTGGTATCAAGCCCGGATTGGACCTTTTAGTGGTTGATGAAGCACAAGACCTTAGTAAAATGCAATGGAAAATGGTCCATGAATTAGCAAAACATTCCGATCGCACTATTGTCGCTGGCGACGACGACCAAGCTATTTTCCGATGGGCAGGGGCCGACGTAGACTACTTTGTCGAACTCCAAGGTAAGCAGACCATACTAGACCAATCCTATAGAGTGCCGGTGCTTGTGCAAAAGGAAGCAGACAAGATCATTAAGCGCATCAGCCATAGGCGTGAGAAACAGTGGGAACCTCGTGACGCCGAAGGCGCGGTTGTGTACCATACCTCCCTAGATAATACAGACTTGTCTGTTGGAGAGTGGCTTGTACTAGCGCGGAATGAATACCAGCTAGAAGATGCAGAGGAAAAGTGCCGCCGCGAAGGGTACATATATTCCCGCCGTGGCCGCAAGTCAGTAAGCGAAAAGACTCTAACCACTATCCGAGCGTGGGAGGCCCTTCGGGCGGGTAAGACCTGCTCAGCACCAGAGGCCCGTGAGATATTGCGCAATATGAAACGCCGTGCAACAGGCCTCCCTAAAGAGGGGTTGTTTACTCTGGTGGAATTACAAAAGGATTGGGGTGTTGTAACTAATGAAATTTGGCACAAGGCGTTTACCCGAATGCCGCTAGTTGAGCGGGTATATCTCATTGCCGCTTTACGGCGGGGCGAAAGCCCGAGCAAAGAGCCGCGCATCGTACTCAATACGATCCATGGCGCTAAAGGTGGGCAAGCGGATAACGTCGTTTTATACCTTGACATGGCAAAAAGAACGTATGACAATTTAAGAGAAAACCCAGAAGATGAGAATCGTGTTTTCTATGTTGGGGTGACTCGAACTAAAGAAACTCTGCATATTATGGCACCTCAAACTAGGTTCTTCTTTTCAGAAATATAGGCATTTGGTACTATAGCTCAGAAGGTAGGAAGAAGGATATATCATATAAACGGACGTCTATTTTCTGTTGTGTAACTTTTAATAGAAGGAGCCGAAATGGCTAAAACTGAAGAGACTAAGGCAAAACCCGCCACCATCGATAAAGCCGCCGTCATTACTCTTGTAGAGTCCGACAAAGTGAAACCTCGTCGGGAAGGGTCAAAAGTTGGGAAAATTTTTGCCCAATATAAAAACGGTGATACCGTTGAAAAATGGTTGACAAAAGTCAAACCTTTGGGCGGTGGACTTTCCCATCTGCGGAAAGACATGAAGTTCGGTCGCGTCACTTTGAAGAAAGCGGCCTAATCAACATGCTGCCATAGGCAATCCCGCCTCGTAGCATTGTACTCAGGTACGACGGCCTGGAGTACAGCGGGGGGAAGCGCTCCCAGGGTTCCCCCCGCGACTTTTTAGAAAGAAGGAAAATGAAAAAATTCTACGACTTTATGATAGCTCGAGAGTCTCTCCGCCTTAAAAAGGCGAAGGGAGACCCTTTTCCTTGGAGTGATGATGAAATACTCAACACGTATAAGTTCACAAATGTTAAGCGTGAACATGATCGGACCACTAAATGGATGCGGCGGTATTGGACAGATCCAAACAATGGTCGTCCATCAGCAGAAATACTCTTTAACTGTGCGTTATTTAGGTATTTTGGAACCGCTGAATTTGCTGAGGCTATCGGGTGGCAAACAAGTTGGGAACCCCATGACCAAGCCCATGTCAAGGACACCGCAGAGTACCGATTACGCCATAAGGAAAGGGTCTTTACAGGTGCCTATGTTATCACCAATCAAGGGATTGCAGCACCTAAACAAGAAGTGGTTGTCGATTGCTTCCTTACTCCATTCTGGAAGGCAGCGCCCAAACTTGCTAAGATGGCAGCATCAACTAGATCCTGGGAGTTAGTCGCCAAAGAAATGATGAAGCTTCAAGGCTTCGGTGGCTCGGGCTTTATGACGAAGGAGATACTCCAAGATGCGCTTCATACTTCTGTGTTTAATTTTGGTTGTAGCGATAGAAATACTTACTGCCCAATTGGTCCAGGTGCCAACCGAGGACTTAACCGGCTGGCAGCGAGACCTCTTAAGTCTAAGTCAAAAAATGCCTTGGCGGAGATGCTGGACTTGTACGTCGCCCGTAAAAGATTTTGGCCAGCAAACTTTGTAGAGCTTGAGCTCCACGACATTCAGTTCCAGCTATGTGAATTCGATAAATATGAAAGAGTGCGGCTAGGGCAGGGTAAGCCGAGGAGTAAGTATCGTGTTAATACTAGATAAAGTAGAAGAAGAGGGCGGCAACTATTTAGTGACGATTAGGAATGAAGATAAGACAGTGACCCTTTTGGTTCCTAAAGAAGACTATGAATATCTTCCAAATGTTTGGGACGAAGAACAGTCGCCAATTGGACTAAATCTTGTAACTAGGGGACATTATTTCTAATGTGGATAAGTAAGAAAAAATTGCATGAGATGCAAGTGCATCTTGGCACATTGCAGAACATCAATCGGCTCGCGGAAACTAAACTGGCCGAGTATCAAAACATATTGTCGCGGCAATCGGCGCATATCTATGAACTGACCAGCGCCCATAAAGGTCTAGTGGCCTTATGCAAGGCGCGGAAGGAACAGTTGCGTGACGTTGGCGTTACGCCCATCGGCCTTGACGACTTAGCCGAATTGCAGCAGTATGAAAACATTGAGGAACTAATTAGGCGCATTGGTGAGATGGAAGTGCGTTTGGTCGCCCTTTCGCCTTCGGCAGTATTTATAGACAAGGAGGAACATAGTGCAGGATATCCCGAATACAATGAAGATTGAGCTTACCGAGGGCTGTAATCTCAGGTGCGGTATGTGTGGAATCCAGGGCATTCGTGAGTCGGCCGGAGGTCCATATAAGTTCATGACAGTAAAGGTGGCCGAACGTATAGCCTCTCAAATGGAAGAGGCAGGGTGGACCAGCAAGCTAGAATTTGCCATGCGCGGCGAACCCTTAATGAACGAAAACGCCGCCGACATTATTAAGGTGTTCCGGGAGTATCTACCTCCCGCCCATATCATGCTGACCAGTAACAGTCTACCGCTTTTAAAGGGCAAGGGGGTCGCTGAGAATGTTGCGGCACTATTTAACGCTGGTTTAAATGTATTGGCTCTCGACAGCTATGAGGCCAGCCTAAAGGCAATAAAACAGGTTAGGCGGTACGGGGTGCAGTCCAACAGCATAGAACTATTTGACTACACCGACGGGGAAAATAAGGCCAGCCCTTATACTCGTGTTAAAGCCAATGTGAAACGTATCTTTATTATGCAGGATATGGAAAAAGCTGTTTTGGCCGGGGCCAAAGTCGGTACGAAAATTGGCAGTAATCATGCTGGCGTGGGGATGCCGCCACTTAAAGAGCCGCTCACGGCAAGGTGCGCTAGACCCTTTCGGGAGATGGCCATATATCATGATGGAAGTGTGGCCCTATGCTGCAATGATTGGCGCGGAAAATATATGTGCGGTGATATATTAAAAGAAGAGATAGAGGAGATTTGGAACGGTCCTGTTATTGATGCTGCTCGTATTCACCTTTACCACCGAGCCAGAAATTTTGCGCCATGTGATGTATGCAGTAATACTAGCTTTCGTGTTGGATTACTGCCTGACAAACTTGGTAAGAAAGATATGTCGAAGGTATCCAAGGCATCAAAAGCAATTGTTAGAGAAGTAGGCAGTGCGCCATATCATACTGAACCAGTGAAAAGGGAGTGGGAATGATGGAGATATATATTTTGACGGCCGGAAGGCCGACTGCGCAACCGACATGGAACGGTCTCCCTCCTAGCATTAGAAAGAAGACGCGGTTCGTAATTCAAGAACAAGAGATAGGTCTTTATGCGCCCTTGTTTCGGAAGTATGACGATGATCAGTTCTTTATATTACCACAGGGCATTGACCGAATAAGCCCTACTCGTCAATATATCTTAGACAACGCATGGAACCGTAACTGGCGAAGTCCAATATCATCGGACAGCAAAATTGTCATGCTTGATGACGACCTTACTTTCAGCTACCGGCCAGCATCGGACAGTGTTAAGCTACTTCCTCAGACTGCCGAGGTCACAGAAAGAATGTTTGAAGATATAGAAAACGCCTTAGATGTTTACCGCCATGTGGCAGTGTCCACTAGGGAAGGGAATAACAGGATAGCACAGGGAACTAAAGAAGTGGGTCGCGCTTTGCGCTTTCATGCACTTCATGTCCCAACAGTACAAGACTTGGGTGTTCGATTTGATCGCATTGAGTTCAAGCAAGATTTTGACTTTACCCTGCAGATGCTTCGAGCCGGCGAGGCAAACCTAATCTTTTATATGTACGCCCACAATCAGCCCGGAAGCAATAAGCCCGGAGGGTGTTCTAAGTATCGTACACACGAGATCCTTGAGCGGTGCGCACACGACCTACACGATCTCCACCCAGACTTTGTCAAAGTAGTTGAAAAAGAAACCAAGGGCGCTTGGGGCGGCGGAACCCGCACTGATGTCCGTATTGCATGGAAGAAGGCTTATGAGAGTAGTATCGGCGCGTAATGTAAACGAAGCCTACACCATAGGGATGAACTTGCTAAATACCGAAGGCCGTCCTGAGGCAAGCCGCTTTGGTGATGTCCTGGTAATGCCCTGCCCTGTGACAACGGTCTATAAGCAGCCCAACGAGCGTGTGCTGTTTAATGCGCAGCGGGACGCTAACCCGTTCTTCCATTTGATGGAGTCGCTATGGATGCTCGCCGGTAGGCAGGACGTTGAATGGATAGAAGAGTTCAGCGGCAACATCGGGCAGTTCAGCGACAATGGGGTGAATTTCCATGCGGCCTACGGCCATCGGTGGCGTGAGCACTTTGACGTGGACCAGATCAAAGAGGTCATTAAGGAACTGCGGGAGAACCCTGCCAGTCGCCGTGCGACAATGGGAATGTGGGATCCACGGGTGGACCTTAATCGGGAGGGCAAGGACTTCCCTTGCAACTTGGCTATATCCTTTAGGGTGCGCGATCGGCGCTTGGATATGACAGTGTTCAATCGGAGCAACGATATTATCTGGGGGGCCTATGGCGCTAACGCTGTCCATATGTCGTTCTTGCAGGAGTACGTGGCCGGGATGCTGGATATGTGGATAGGCACCTATACCCAAGTGAGTAATAACTTCCATGCCTATAGAGACGTGTTTGAACGGGTAGGCGTCCCTGACCCGCACCCAATGGACCCGTATGACATGGGCGCGGTGTCCAGTTGGCAAATAATGGACGACCCAGAAACATGGGACATAGACTTGCAAGACTTCATGAAGGGCGAGAGCTCTATACTGTTTCACAATAACTTCTTTGCCTGTGTAGCGGAACCGATGCGGATAGCGTGGCGCTACCATAAAAAGAAAGATTACCCCGGCGCATTGGCGATGGTGGATGAGATAATAGCAACGGACTGGCGAACAGTCTGCCGGGAATGGATTAATAGGAGGTTTGAAAGGTATGTCAGAAAAGTTAAAGTTCGACAGGTTGCAGAAGATTAGGTGCGGTGGAAATGTTACCAGATTCCATACGATACCAACTATTCGATCTCAGAATAATGCTGCTCATAGTTGGGGGGTCGCTGTGGTTTGTCTTCAGCTATGGCCCAATGATACAGATCTTGTTAAAGCCGCGCTATATCATGACTGCGCCGAGTATTGGACTGGAGACCTCCCAGCGCCAATCAAAGAAGCGTCAGAAGAAATCGCGAAAACTATTTCGGCCTTAGAGATGGAATTTGAATGCGAGCACGATATTGTAGTTCCACTGACCGAAGGTCAACGGGCGCGACTAAAGTTTGCCGATTGCTTAGATGGAGCTATGTATTGCTTAGAGGAATTGAAGATGGGCAACAAGATGGTGGCCAAGGTCTTTAGCCGGTATGTCCAATACCTGAACACGATGGTTGAAGACTTACCAGAAGTTGGATGGGCGGTCAAGGAACTCGTAACCGAAGGGGCGGCGCTGTGATGGATAAATTAATCAAAGAAGTAGTGGGTATCGTAAAGGAATATCGTCATGACTATAACACCTCCAAAAATTAAGACTATACCACAATATATTGAAGGCCAAGAGGCTTTTGCCGAGGGCAAGCTGTCTGCCGAAAACCCCCATGTGGGAACGGGAACAGGTATGAGCGCCCATTGGTGGATCTGCGGCTGGCTTGACGCCCTTCGGGCTAAAGCCGATGAATAGAAACCAATGCGCAGGGCGACCCTTCGGGGGTCTTGAGCGCTGCACGAATGAAATCACCAACCGCCCTGTGGACAGTGAACAATATTACTGTAAGCGTCACGAACATCAACGAGGAGAAGCGTCAATGACAGCCAACGATAAGCAAGTGGGCGGGGACCACTACAAATCCTCAATTCAACATTGGGATTATGTGGCCGCTAATGAGCTGGACTACTTCCAGGCAATGATCACTCGATATGTGGGAAGACACAAAAAGAAAAACGGCCTGGAAGACTTAGAGAAAGCGAAGCACTTCCTAGACAAGTATATTGAGGTAGTGAAGAATAAAAACCCAACTGACGAAATGATAGCGGAAGTAGCCAATGAGTTTAGGCGCAGGGTTTCTCGCCGCACGACGCATCCGGCGCAACAAGGGAAGACGGAGCACCCCGCTCCGTTTGGATATGAAGGAGAAGACTAATGAATGAAGACGAAGCATTTTCGTATCTTGACGATTTGCGTGAAAGCGGTGTAACTAATATGTGGGGTGCTGGTGAGTTTATTCAAGCCGAATTTGACTGCACGGAACAGGAAGCTAAGGACATGTTAATCGCATGGATGACCAAGCCAAGGGATGCAACGGTTTCAGTACAAGGGGTGAGTAGCGAAGGTGACGTATAACGAACTCGTTCACGTTCTAGTTAAAACCAGTAAGATCTTTAAGCTAACTGTACAGGAGTTATCTGAGGTTGTTGGATATTCTTCCTCTACGGTCGGTAATTGGATGAGTGGTGAGAAAGAACCTACGGCGCGGCAGTTCATAGATTGGGCGAACGCATTGGGGTATGAAGTTAAACTAACAAGGAGGAAAGATGGTACAGCTCCCGATGTTTGAGCCAGAAAGCGATTGGGCTATTCCGGAGATTCTCCCTAATTGGGAGAACGCCGAAAGGATTGCTATTGATACAGAAACATATGATCCCAATCTTAATGAATCTGGTGCTGGTTGGCCAACGAAAGATGGACATGTGGCTGGTATCAGCTTGGCTTGGGAGGGGGAATCTATGTACCTACCAATCGGCCACGAAGGCGGGGGCAACATGGATCGTCAGCTCGTTCTTCGGTATGTTTCCGACATCCTGAAGAGCGAGAAGCCGAAAACATTTCATAACGCAATATACGATTTAGGGTGGCTCCAAGCCGAGGGGTGCGATGTCGTACGGGGCAATATTTTCGACACGCAGTTTGGAGCCGCCCTTCTTGACGAGGACCGTAGAAGCTATGGCCTTGACGCTGTGGCTAAGGACTGGATTGGCCAGCAAAAGGATGAAACGCTGTTAGCTACGGCTGGTGCCGCTTGGGGATTTAAAACTTCCAAAAGCCTAAAGAGTAATATGTGGCGGCTGCATCCTAAACACGTTGGTCCCTACGCTGAACAGGACGCCGCTATACTTCTTCCGCTCTATGAATATGAGCAAGCTCTTCTAGCTCAGGACGGGCTAGAAGAGCTTAGTGACCTAGAACATTCATTACTCCCAATGCTCATTGCCATGCGGAAGCGGGGCATACGGGTGGACGTAGACAAAGCAGAACAGACCAAGGCCAGATTGGAAAAGCAAAAAGAGGAGATGCTCTCCGCATTGCAAAAACAATACGGAATGAAAATAGATGTGTATGCCGCAAAGAGCGTAGCGGTTGCGTTTGACGAAGAAGGCATCTGGTATCCCCGCACACTTAAGACAAACCAACCAAGTTTTACCAAAGAATTTTTAGAAGGCCACGAGCATCCTTTGCCAAGGGCAATTCGTGATATACGTAAGCTGGACAACACAATTAATGTGATGCTTGAAGGACAGATATTGAAACATAATAAAAATGGAAGGATACATCATGAGCTCCACCCCCTCAAAAGCGATATCGGTGGAACGGTTAGCGGACGATTCTCTTGTAGTAACCCTAACCTACAACAAAGTTCAGGACGTGATGAAGTCTACGCCCCAATGGTACGTGGCATTTTCCTCCCGGAAGAAGGATCAGCATGGGGAGCACTTGATTATTCATCTCAAGAACCAAGACTAACGCTTCACTATGCCGCCCTTACCAATCAACAAGGGGCATGGGAGGCCGTACAGAAATACCAAGATAATGCTCGAACTGATTATCATCAAATGGTGGCGGACATCTGCCAAATAAGCCGGAGCCACGCCAAAACGATTAATCTCGGTATGGCCTACGGCATGGGTCAGGTTAAGCTGTGCCATAGTCTAGGACTGCCGACCGAAACGGCCAATACCAATGGCCGAAAGTTTGAAGTTGCTGGCCCGGAGGGTAAGGCGGTCATAACAGCGTACCACGAGAATGCCCCCTTTATCAAAGGGTTGATGGACTATTGCTCTAACGCTGCACAAAAGCGTGGCTGGATCCGCACCATCGGTGGACGCCTATGCCGGTTTGAACGATGGGAGCCACAAGGCTATGAGGACGTAAGTACCCGTGGAACATGGGTGGAAAGCAGAGAAGAGGCTGTGCGCAAATGGCCGGGGAAGCCTATCCGTCGTGCTTTCACCCACAAGGCGCTGAACAAGCTGATCCAAGGCAGTGCCGCTGACATGACTAAGAGGGCTATGAAGACGATGTGGGACGAAGGGATTACCCCACTGCACCAGATGCATGATGAGCTGGACCTTCCTGTCTCGTCAGAAGCAGAATGGCGAAAGGCCGAGGCTTGCATGGTAGAGGCCTTCGGCCTAGAGGTGCCTGTAGTGGTAGATTGTGAATTTGGCCGCACATGGGGTGAGGCCAGTTTTGATAAACTAACGTGGAAGGAAGTAAATCAATGAGCACATGTATAGGAACAACCCGTAAGGGGAACCCGTGTAAGATTGCGGCGCTACCGGGGCAGGACTATTGTGGAAACCATTTACCGGCAGACGCGATACCCATGCCAGACGACTATGACGAAACTGAAGATTTACCTCTTGTAGAAGAAGAAACAACGTATGAAATCTTTTTTAATTTGATTTATGCGCATTTCTGTGATGCGATGGAAGACGAGTTGAATTGGGATCAGTTCTTTGCCCATGCCTCTACGCTCGGGCTAGTTAAAGAAGTCACCTATAATCCGGACGTTCACGAACAGGTGACTAATGCTGAGCCTGGAGACCAAGTGGTCATTAAAGCATGAGGGAGCAATTGGAACAGGCGCATCAGCTAATAGCCAGGAGTGCGGGGGCGCTGAGCCTCTGCCTCACGGTTAAGAGTACCCGCCGCCGGACAATGCTGGCTGTGCAAGACAATCTGGAACAGGCGTTAGCAATAGTGAAGGAGTTAAATGGTGATGGGGGAAAATGATCTGTACTACGTATAGGGAACTAACCCTTGCTGTGGACGGATAAGGAAACGCTCAAACTTCGGGCGCTCTGCAGTGTGCGTTGTCCTTGGGGGGTGATCGCCACTGTTTTAGAAAAGACCCCCAAGCAATGCAAACGGAAATGGGAACGAATCAAACCCAAGCCAGAAGTAGAAGAACCACCCATTAGAATAGAAAGAAAGTGTTTGGCCTGTGAACAGGTGTTTATTGCTGACGGGCCATATATCAGGGTTTGTAAAACATGCAAGAGACGAAAGATAAGGAGGGAAGGCTATGAGTTCTGAAGCGATATTTAGTAAGCTATTGAAAAAGCATATGCCGATTGAGGCGCACTGGCAGCGAATAGAGACAGGGTCTACCGGCACGGGCATACCAGACGTCAACGTCTGCCATTTGGGGCAGGACATTTGGATAGAACTAAAGCTAGTGAAAGGCCGCAAGGTAGATTTGTCGCCTACACAAGTCGCATGGCTCACAAAGCGGAGTAGGGTCGGAGGGGTCACATGGATAATGGCGCGGCATACTTACGATGGACCGAAAATAGGTAAGGGGGACGCTATCTACCTATGGCCAGGAAGCATGGCTAAATCAGTATTGCGAGACGGCATTAAGTGTCGGCTAGGAGTTAGGGAATGGTCGGCTCCCTTTGATTGGCCCTACATTATTGAAGTTCTCTTTAAACAGGAGGAGTAAATGACCTACTTTGCCGTATTTTCAATAGTCTCGGGTTTATTGGGGGTTGTCATTATAGGCGGGGCATTCTTTATTCTGCATAAATTTCGTGCGCCATAGCGGCCCGTACAGCGTTTTTGACATAGCGCCGGTACGTTGGCCCCTATTTTTTAATCTCACTCGTCCCTTGGCCCTTAAAACTGGCCAAGGGCAATTTTTTGGCCACTCTGACAAAAACGGCCCCCTCAGAGGCCCGTCAGACTACTGACTTTAAGGTGCTTGGGGGGTAGGGTGCCGCCAAGGGCAAAAATGCCTGTAACGCTGTCTGAGGGCCATATAGGGCATGTTGAGAAATACAGGCAAAATAAAGGGCGGCAGAAGCCGCCCTTTAGGGGTTGATGCGGTTTAGAGTCGTAAAAGGTGGGCAATCGTATCTGAATATGAGACTCGAGTGCCGAAGTCTCCTTGTAGTTTGTCTCTAAACTCTTTTAGTTTTGTTGCAGTGTGAGGGTTAAGGTTAACGATACGAGGATATTCAGGTTCGAAACGAACAACTTGTTTCTCGGCCTTGGCCTTAGAACATTTCAATATGTCTGCAGCAATCGTAATAGCCCGAGCCTTGGTAGAGGTTTCAAATAAATAGTTTCCCCCACCAAGGTCCTCAACGAGATTTTTATGAGCAAGAGGTTCCTTACTCATAAGGGCGAATTTATAGGTCTTGCTCACGCCGCGTATTCCATTGCCATGTCCAAAGCCTTCTGCTTCTTCTTGGCTCCACCACCAAACCAACTTGACGCGAGGATATTGCTGTCGTCCTTGTAGCTGATACGCATATGGTCCTCGTGGTAGGTCACACCGTTAAATGCTCCCCACCATGTTCCCTTGGAACCTTTTAACTCAGCACCCGGAGCCTTGGTAATGGCCTCCAGTACATTGTCGGCCGACGGGGTAAAGTATTCCCGCAAGTTTTCGTTATCAACGTTTTCAATGATATTGTTGGGGCAGTACAGACGCGTGATAAATTCATCCAGCGTATCTGCATTGTATTTGCGGGAAGACAAGTGAGTCACGATGTCCGCGAAGTCCTTTATCTGATGCTCGGCGAGGCCCAAGGCTTCAATAGCCAAGTCCTGTACATCAGTGCTGAACTCTTTAATGTGCGGCATCCTTACCACTTGTCCCTTATTGCCAGCCCGAAGGGCCATCGTCAAGGTATTATTGCAGACCACCCTAATAGGCGTAACCCGCAACTGATTTCCTTTCCCCCACACATGGGCAGAATGGAACAATAGATAACCTTTAAAGGGGTCACCCTTAATGGGTTCAAAGTCGTCGGCAAATTTGCAGAGCGCCCAAATTTCAGTGCCGCCCTTCAAAGACCCGCAAGTTTCCATCTTCATGCTACTGGCGTCACAGAAGCGTTTAAGGAAGTCAAACACTTCGTGGTTTTGAACAGGCACCCACTCCGGCCCAACGGGACCAAAGACATCGTGAGTATTGTTCTTTTTGGTGCGAACAAGGATCCCATACTCATTATCGGACTTGCCCTCCACCGTGACACGAGTGCCATTAGGCAAGGTTGCTTCCATGGGGACGCGCTCAACAGCCCAGTCCAGACCACTGACCTTCATCCATTCGCGGGGAGTAGCGTTGGGGTCCATTTCGATACCCAGACCGTGCCAAGGCACTTCGTTAGTCCAGGCCATACTTTCAATTTCATGACTCATTAGTAATCTCCTCTTCGATTAAGGTTGCGAGTTCGACGTATTCGCCCGTGATACTATTTTTAACGTATAAGGCCCACGGTTCGAACTCAATTTCAAGTTTTACTTTTGCCGCCTCAATGGCTTCAAGGCGACGGGTGATTGAACCTTCGTCCGTTACTGGATGACGCAGGTCGCTACGGTATTGGTTAAGGACTTGGTAAACTTTTTCCAATCCCGCGATAGTGCATTTGGTGATTTCAGCTTCCCCGCCTTCCTCGGGGTAACAGGCTTCGGGTGGCCCACTAATCTTAGCGGGGCGGTACGGCGTGACGTCAGCTTCGATGTCTAATGCCACGCCATTTTCTAAATGATATTGGTAGCCCATGTCACCACCAGCTATTGTAATGAACGGTTGCGCCTTCAGCGAAGGCTTCACGGGCGTTGTCGATGAACTGTAAGTCCAGCTTTCTATCTGCATAGTGACTTTCCCCAAAGAAAAAGCCGGTGGTGGTAGGCAAGGAATTAAGATCCTTCTCCAGGCGGTCGATGTCTTCTGGAGTTAGGTCAAGCTCAACGCAATTAAACACTTCTTCTTCACCGCCTTTTTCACGGTAAAGCTTCTCCATCCAACCGTGAAGGTTAGGATGCTTGCGCCAATACATGAGTTCATAGGTTTTGTCGTCAGTATTAGGGTATTTCTTATAAGTACTCATATCAAGTCCCATAACTTTCTCCTTTTTAAGCTGTCGGTACAAATTTAGCAGCGGCCTTTAAAACAGCGTCGTAGCCGTGCTCTTTAATTAATGCAGACACTTCGTCCTGTGCCTCTTGGCTATGACCAATGAGGGTTAGGCGGTCGGCGTCCATGGCGACTTCTGCTATGCTCTCTGCGTTTCTGGCATAAGAGGATTCAAGGTCGGGGGCAATAGCCGTAGCGACCTCGTAAATGGTGGCTTTGGTTTCAGGTGTAAACATCATACGTTCCTAATTATGTTTGTCGTTAGGTTTGCGGTCTAGCAGCTCTTCTTCTGCTTCTTTTAAAGCGCGATAAACTTCGTCAAAGTTAAACTTGACCCCATACTGATTGCTGGTCACCATGTCGATTTGGGCTTGGATCAGCATAACGTAGCCGGTCATTACTTCGCTCACTTCATCGTCAGTTTTGGCCAGTTCATAGAGGTGGCCACCAAACTGCATCATTTCTGTGGTTATGTCAGGCATTTTTTATCCTCTTCAAAGGGGTTGAGGGTTAGGCGAAGGTGAACATACGCCTTCGCCGCTTTTAATGTCTTGTGGTAAGTGACTTCTCCGTTGCTATGTTGGATCTTCCACTTGCCTTTCTTAACTTTGGTGATCAATCGCAAGGCCACTGGATCCTCCTACTTGTTGATTAAGGCCGATAGTATCCCCCGCCGCTCGTCCGGCTTCGTAACCGGCACGGGATGAATGGGATTGCTGACGGGGCTTCTCGGTCTTAGCGTGTTTGTAGTGTTCCGCTTTGTATGCGTCTAGCGCCTGTTGAGTATTGGCATAGAGCGCTGGTAAGTTGGAGGGGTTAGTGGAGGACGGTTCCTGTGCCGCCATGCGCATATCATAGAGCCGGCGAGCCAGACGGGCTGAGCAGGCTTTCTTAAACGCATTAATGAAACGCCCCTTTGAAGGCTCACCACGGGCTGCTTCCGCTGCAAGGCGTGTCACCGTGTCGTATAAGTATGTCCCCATCTGGCAGGCCATTTGGGAGTTGGTATCGGTCCCTATAATGGTGTGATAGGTGCGGTGACTACCCGTACTATACATATAGTCACAGAAATAATACTTAGCGGTCTGTTGCCAGAGTTGCCGTACCCAAGGCGATTGCGCTTTGGACTCTGCGCTGGCTTCGCCTACCTCTTCCACCTTCTCGTTGGTTTCAGGTAGGTCCAGCAGGGTTAAGTTGTATCCCGCCAAGAGCGCATGGGCCTTTTCACTTGCGAGGGCCGCTTCGTGCTCGTTGGGGGATTTGGCAAGGGCCAAGAGCTTTTGAACCTTTGCTAGAACTTCGTTATTGGTCATAGCGCTCCCTTTCTTCATCTGTCGGAAGGTAAATCTGCAGCTTATCGATTTTCTTAGTTGAAAAGGTACCGTCGGCATGGGGGATGAGGCCTTTAACATGAGGGGGATAATTGACTTCCTCCTCAGCGTCCATCGCCGCCTTGGGGTTAGAAAAGATAATGCCGCCAGCGTCTAATACTTTGCGCATCTGCGTGGCATTGTCCAGCCAGCACGTTTCCACGGCTTGCTGAAACTGAGGGTGGCCGCCATAGCCGAAGCCTGAATGGCGAACAAGAGTTACGGGTTGTTCCACTGTTTTCTCCTTTCTGATTAAACTATATACATTATACAAAGTGCAATTGCGGAGTGTAAACCTGATTTAAACGCTCCAGGGCGTTCTCCAATTTGTCGTCGTCCTGACTTTCAATTGCCCGAAGGGTCGCGTCGATGGCTTGGCAAAGAGTAGCGTAATCCTGCTCCATGCCGGTGATCTCGTGCCTGATGGCGAGGTCTGCTTGGGCCTCGCCACTTTGTCGCGCTAGGTGAAATATTCTTCTCATGTCTTGTGTCCTTCTAGTTCTTTGCAAGTTGCGGTGATGGAGGGAGGGGCCAAGGTGGTCGTGGTGTATTTGATATACAGGTTGTCCAAGGCTTGTTGGCAATCGGTGAGTGACTCGTAGTATTGGGTCACTGTAACGGGGTGAGGGTTAAGGTGGATGAATAGAATTAGTACGGCGGTTTTCATTTCTTACGTCCTTTGTGCAAGAGGGTTAAGGCACAGACGATCAGGGCTATGCCAAGACCGGCTGAGGTTATAGATAAGAGGGGGAAGTACCAGCTATACATCTTTGGTTGCCTGTTGGGCTAAAAGAATAGCATGGTCTAGGCGATCCGGTGTGCGGTCTTCAGCGTTCATTTCCATAATTTCTTTTAAAGCCGCTAGTAAATCAGGGGCGGCAGCAAAGAGCCGTACTAAGTCCTCGTTATCGGTGCGGACATAGGCCACGGGACCGTTGTTGTAGATAGAATATTGTGGCAAGGGTTGCGTCTGTATGTCACATAGAGCGTATTTCATATTCCTATCACCTCTCTTAAAAAGCCAATGATGGTGGCGATGAACATTAAGATATCTTCGATCATCTGCCGATACCCGGAAAGTTGTAGTTGCCAGATTGGACAGCGCGGCGTTCGGCTTCCTGCGCTTCCTTATAACGGGGGTCTTCCTTCTCCTTTTTCTTGCAAGACATGCAGAGGATATCGGTATTGAACATGGACATGATCGTTATGTTGGTTTCTTCGTAACAGCGTGGGCAATGTGACATGTTATTCTCCTTTCTTTTGGTAGATGGTTAAGTAATCGTGGATTCCGTGGTATTGGTCTATAGCGTGTCCAGCAATTTCAAGGAAATTGCTGGATAAGTTTTTATGGAAGGCGTCGTCGGCGGTGCAGCCGTATGCGCCTTCTCCTATGTATATCAGGCGTTGGCCGGGAGCCATGCGGTGCGCGGCGATGTTAGCCCAAGGATGGTTAAGGGTCGGCCAGCACATGAGTACAGTGTAGTTCGGGGTATGGGTTGTCACGGCACGGGCGGCGGTGAGGCGGGTGATGGGGAAGTGTTCTCCGTGCGTGAAACACCAACTAGTGTCATGCTGAGGATCGGTGGCTATTATTTGTCCGGGGACTCTGGCGTTTATCTTAGAGGCCAGATAGCCATTCCCCGCGCCCACTTCCAGTATCGGGGCGTAAGGGGCGATGTGGGCAGCGGCTTCTTCGGCGTTGCAAAGAAAGCCTAAATGAGACACACGTTCCATTCGGTCTTGGTGCGACTGGCAATAGTCAAGTGTCATATGTCCAGCTCCATCTTAAGGTTGAGGCGGATGGTATCCCGGATGTTAGCGCGGGGTTCCGTATCGTACACCTCGCCGTGACCCAATTTAGATAGGCGCTCCATCCCTTCGTTAATAAGGATGGTCAGGCGTTCCCGGGCTGATTGGTAGGGGGCCTCGTTGACTTGGCGGATGGTGTTTTTCACAAGCAAAGCGACGGCTGCGTTTCCCTGTGCGGTAAACATTTCGTAAGACATAGGCGCTCCTATAATAGGATGAGTAAGTTAAGGATAATACCAATTATGTCTAACATGGCGTCCTCCTGGGTTAAGAATCCTTCACAGTGATGGTTACGTTGGGGAAATTGTCCCGTAAGATTTGGGTATGCATTTTTGTCATAAGGGCAATTGCCGTGCAGAGTTTATCTAGACTCTCGTCGGTTGCCGCGACAACTTCGTCTTTGTCGGTAATGGCAAAGGTGATAGTGGTGCGATTAAGTATCATGGTGTCTGTCCTTCTTTCTAATTTATAAGTAAGTATATACCTTGTGGGGCAGGATAACAATGTGAAAGGTACGCGCATACGTGTATATTAAGAGTCTGACACGGTAGGGGGTATTTCTGCTTGTTATGACGACAAGGGGTGCGGTACTATGCGCGTACATTGCAATTATGTGATGTATAGAAAGAAGGAAGTTAATATCATGAAGAAAAAAGATGAATCTACTTCCACTCCCAAAAAAGGAAGTGAAAGTATAACCGCCTCCATTATCAAAGTGGTTGATAAAAAGGCTAAAATCAAATCCCGCCCCGGTTCAGCTCGCTATAAGCGTCTGGCCCTGTTGTTGGAGTCGAATGGCAAGACCGTTAAAGAGTATTATGCGGCATGTGACGCCAAGGTTGGCGGCACGGTCAGCAAAAAACTCATGGTCGTTGCCGTGAAGCAGGGTCTTGTTACTCTTACCCAAGCGGACAAGGGGAATAAAGCGCCTGTCCTGTCAGAAACTGACATAAACCGCTACAATTACAAGCGGAAAGTGACGGCTAATGTCAGTAAGTAAAGTCACTTGGGCTGTCATACAAAGCAAGATGGACCAGGTTATGGCGTGTGGGGTTCCTTCGTTGGATACCTACGCTCATGTCTGCACCGCCGTTGGGTACAATCAGGGAACGTACCATGGATGGCGGACTGCGGGGAAAGCCCCTGAAGTGGCCCTTTGGGCGTTCAGCCATCTGCTGTATACACTCTCATGCGATGATGGAAGTGCGTCATCTTTTACACAGCAGGAAGTTAAGGAGATCCTGCTTCTGGCCGTTAAGAACGAGCAAATAGATTTAGTGCTCACGTGCGCTCAAATACTGAGTGAGTAAGTTCAAGCGGCCCTTCCTTCATTGGAGGGGCCGTTTTTTCAGGTGGGTTTCGACTTGTGCGGATGAGGGGACTTACAATATAATTACTCGTACGTTGCAAATAGCGATGTGAAATTAGCAAGGAGGAAAATGATGATGATATTACGAGCGATCCCGGGGCGTAAATTGTTCGCATCGCTGGTTATTTTCTGCGCGGCGGTCCCGGCATATGCTGATGAGGTCTCGCAGAGGTGCATGGCAGAGGCTATGTACTTTGAGGCGCGGGGCGAGGGATGGAGAGGGATGCTGGCCGTTGGCGTTGTCATACAGAATAGGGTGCGTCACCCGGACTACCCCGACACTGTATGCGCTGTGGTCCGGCAAGGCCGTTATTGGAACAATACACCCGTCAGGAACCAATGCCAATTCAGTTACTGGTGCGACGGGAAATCAGAAGAGGCCACGGACGAAGATGCCCTAGGTCAGGCCCTGGATTTATCACAAACGCTACTCTCCAGCCGCTTGACGCTTACCGGCCTGGAGAACGCCACCCACTATCACGCCCGAACGGTAAATCCGGCCTGGGCGGAACGCTTCCGGCTCTGCAAAAAAATAGGAGGTCACATTTTTTATGATGATCGGTGAATTGTCGTAACAAGTCCGCCTTTGTTTTGGGCTGTTAGGTTTCGGCTAGTAGTGACAGTGGCGTAGGGGCTATTATATAAGTACATTAACTAGCAAGGAAAATCTAATGTATCCAATTTACTTAAACAATGAACTTGTTGGTGTCTGCATTAGCGCAGACGTCGCAGTGGTGGTCCAACGAGGTTTGGACAAAGGACTGGTAGCGCCTAACGACATCGTAAATGTGGATGGCTATTTCCCCGGTGATGGGTCGGTAACCTTGCCGGACAATATGGTCTTTGAAAATATGCTCAACGAAGAAATGGAATTAGCGCCGGTCGCTATTTGTAAGAACGCTCTACGTGTTGCGTATATTCTAAATGAGAAAAATAAGGAGGGGTGGGACGGATAGTTATTTCGGCTAGTAGTAATGGTTCCCACGTTGCAAATGGCAGCGGACAATCAGCAAGGAGAAAGTGATGCATGACAGTATAACGCAAGACCGTCTGTTGGCGGCTGTTAAAGAAAGCCTGTTTGGTACCGAACATCCCGGTTTCTGTGTCGCCTGTGGCGCAGACCATGATGGATGCGAACCTGACGCACGTGAATACGAGTGTTATGAGTGCGGAGAACATAAAGTCTATGGCGCAGAGGAGCTGATGCTATGAACAAAGTTGAGCCGCATGGCAATGAAATATTTGCCTATGAATGGGAGCAGGACGGCTGTGCTATCCGCAAGGGCGGGTATGGCAGTGGGATGCTCCTCATTGACGTTGCAGTAGGGTCGGTCAGGCATTTTGACTGGCCCAACCGGACACATTTAGGTGAGTTTGGTATATTGACCGCCAGCAGCAGCTTTAGGAAAGAGGACTGCGCCAGCCGCGCAGGGTCGGCCATCCCAGGGAATAAACTGCGGGGCCTAAGATATCGTGTTGGTGCCGTGGCCCCCAAGAGCCGTGACGCTGTAGACCTTGACGGGTTACATGACCAATATATAAAGAGTGGCCGGATTGTTGAATGGTTGCTGGCGCGGGTTGACCAAGTTAAAGGGACCGCCGCCAGTGGTGACGATCCGTTCTGCCCCGTTGGGGCGTGGGACACATGTTTGGAAGGATGGTAAGGAGGTTATGATGCCTAGTAAAGTTTTTTTGACCAAGGAATTGTTTTATGAGAATGGGGATAGCGGGACTTACGCTTTCCCCGCAACCCGTGAAAAATGTGACCGATGCGACGGCACCGGGGCAATGGTCAACCCAGCCATTGACGGAAACGGCATTACTTCTGCACAATTCGCAGAGGACCCTGATTTTGGGGAGGCTTATTTTCGGGGAGATTATGATGTTATCTGCGAGGACTGCAAAGGAGAAAAGATTATTCTGGTAATTGACCGGAAAAAATCTGATTCAAAAATGCTTGGTCTGCTCGATGAGATGAACCAGGTAGAATGGGAAATTGAGGCTGAGAGGGTGGCAGAACGCCGCGCCCTTGGATGGTAAACGAAAGGAAAGGCTGGCACAATCGGCTAGTAAAGACAGCTAGTGGCATACTACTATGTATATAGTTTAATTTAATGTCTAGCAAATCAAGTGGAGGTACACTAATGTACACAACTCTTTCTCGCATAGCGCAGGCTACGTTTATTCCAATCACGCCTGCCCAAATTAAATTCTATCACCCGCACATAGCGTTCAGCACTTCTGCTTTGGTCAGCGATGATCTTGAGAATGAAGTTAGCCTAGTGCAAGATGGTGATTCTGTCTTTTACTTTAACTATGGAGAGGATGGCGTGTTCTACGCTCAGTACGATTTAGCTAAAACATCTTCGCACAAAGGGGATTATTGATATGAAACCAATTTATAGTAATAAAGAGTTGGTAGGTGTCTGTATAGACGCCGCCACTCAGGTCGTTGTCCAACAAGGGCTTGACGATGGGGTCGTTCCCGTTAATAACACAATCAACCCAGACGGGTGTTTTCCCGGGGACGGGTCAGGGGTGTTGCCAGACACTATGGTGTTTGAGAACATGCTCAACGAAGAAATGGAATCGGCTCCCGTTGCTATGTGTATAGACCCGGGGGTCGCCCTTCACGTGGCGCATATCTTAACATGTTATGACATTGGTGCTGGTCTTGCTGAGGGACGTAATGTTAGAAAGATGGGGCTAATGCACTTAACTCACGCAGATAGTACATACCTCGCATTGACGCCTGCAATTGCAAAGAACATAGATAGCGCCCTTGACCTATGGAAGTACGCCGGGACAGACGGGTTAGTGGACATTATGGAAACAGACCATGCCGGTTACACAAATGACCAATGCGCTGTCTGGTTTAAGGACACCGTCGTTGCCATGACCAAGCATAATTGTGACGCCCAACGGGTAGCCGTCGTACTGAACCTATATAACGGGTTTAAAGACCACGGCGCAGGGTTCAGTGATATGGGTAGCTACAGGGACGATCTGCTGGTCCCATGTGAACATGACTTACCTAATTTATTTAATGAGGAAGAATATTAAGCAGACTTTTTGAAACAGATTACCCCTCCCTGCTAGTAAACTTATGGGACTCGGCAATCGTCGGGTCCCATCTTTTTGGAATTATTTATGAGAGTGGGTGATTTTGGGTGGGTGGGGATACACCTAGGAGTTGGTAAATGTGCCAAGGGTCGTTTTGGGTTTTTACGTAAATTTGGGTGAGTACTATTTTATGCGTTGGAAGTGACCTCGGGTTTGGGGGAATGAGAGGTATTGGAACTACCATCAAACAATACCAAACAATACCGTTCCAATACCGCTTTTATCGTTATGGCGGCTGGAGTTAGGCCAAAAGGTATTGGAGCATTAGTAGTTTCGATCAAAAAAGATCGAGATCGATCTTTTAAGATATTTAAGGGAGTGTTTATAATACTTTGAAGTATAAGTGATTCTAAGTAAAGGATAAATGAGGTATTGTTAGAGTATTTGAAGGTATATACTTTTTTAGAAATGGAGGTCAGTAAGGGTTTGATGGGTTGGTGACGTATATACTTCTTAATTACTCGTAATACTGGGAGTTTGGGGGGCTATCACAGTATAGGGTTTCTGGCAAGGGGTCGAATGATTATATTCGCGCGCGCGAGGTCGGTTGGTATGGAATGGAAAATATAGTATATATGACAGCTGTGTCTTCAAGACCCCGCCAGGAATCGAACGCCATGAATTCTTCAGCTCTCGTCAAGATTGAAAAGACTCTTTCCAAAAGGAAACCGTCAACAGCTCCACTGGAATTAATTAAAGACTCTCTCCACACTCATGAAGGCGACATACTTGCAGTCGCCAAAGATCTTGACGTGAGATATGTGGATCTCGCCAATCAAATAGACTGCATGAGCGAATTGCGCGACATCACTCTCAGTTACCGAGAGTCACTGGTTGATCTTGCTGAGACGAAGCTCAAGGAGAAATTGAACGCTGGCGATCTCAAGGCAACACTCTTCACATTGAAAACGCTGGGTAAGAATCGCGGGTACGTTGAGAAGCGTGAGACAGAGACCACTATCACGGAGAAAAAGGAAGTGGTGGACCTGACTCAATTGTCTGATGAGCAGCTTGGCCAATTAGAGAGTCTTATGATGGAAGCGCAAATTGTAGACATCACCCCTGACGATGGAAGTTAAAACGCCCATCTGCATGACTCTCATGTTCAATTGACTCTCATGTTCAATTGACTCTCATGTTCAATTGAGAGGTCCTATAATAAAAAGGTAATTCTCATATACTGAAACGGTATAGCCGTTCAGCTAGCCATGACGACTGCGCTTACACTATAATACATCTGTAACTTGGTAATAACTACTGAGTGCTTAGTAAGGAGAAAGCAAATGACCAACTTTGTTCCCACGTCCATCATCAAGGTGGCCAAGAAAGCGACTAACCCCGCCAAAGACGGCACCCTGCGTTTCAAGCGTCTTGAAATCATGCGTCAGTGCAATGGCATGACGGTCACCGAATTCTATAAAGCGTGTAACGCGAAAGTCCCCGGCTCGGTGAGCAAGAAACTCTTGGCGGTTGCCATCAGCAAGGGGTTTGCGACAGTGACCACCAGTGAAGGCAAGGCCGCGCTGGCCGGTAAAGAGTTGACCAAGTATGACACGTATGCCAAACGGTCACGCGCCAACGCCAAAGCGGACGCATAACCACCGACAATAGGAAAAGGGATGGAAGTCCCTTTTCTTATGCCTGCCCCTCTCGATGGAAGTAGAAATGCGCACGTATATATCATATTCAATTGACGATGACTGAACGGCTACTATTGCCGTTCATATTCAATTGACGCCCCCTACGTTCGCCTAGTAATGACGATTGTTGGCGCGGTAATATAAGGTACATTAACTAGTAAGGAGAAAGATAATGTGTAATGAAAAGGTTTCCTATTTCGTCCCTAAGGGATATGACTATAAGGAGGTGTTTGTCAAGTGCGGCAACACTAACCCCTTTGGAGGTCAGGCACTGTGTAATAAGTGCATAGATGATCCCGCAATCAAGCAACAGCAAGAGAATGCTGATGCTGATAACGCATGGCTTAAGAGTGCCGGATGGGGAGAAATGTAATGGCAACAAGAGCCGCTAGGCTGTTTCTTTGTGTAACCGGGATGGTTGCCATCTTCGTTTCCCTAGAATACCTAGGATTGGTTCACGACGCACCGTTGGGTGCGTTAGGAATTTATACGATAGGGATTCTAGCCTTTGTTTTCGGCGCGAGGGGCGTCGTTCGTAACTAAATAACCTCGGCTGAAATGCTGCCTTGGAGGAGCAGCATATATGCAGGGTGTCGCCTGTGTACTGATGAAGCGGTGGTCTTTCGGGACCACCGCTTGTTTTTTAGCCCCTAGTTCGCCTAGTAATGACGAAAGTAGGCGCGGTAATATTAGGTACATTAACTTCTAACTAGCAAAGGCAGTAAAACATCATGGTTACATTTACCGCATCAAGCCATAAGGTATATGACCCAGACGGCAACCTGTATTGCACTTCCACTATTGACAGGTTTGCTTCATTTATTGCAGAAGGTCTTACAAGTTGGGCCAATTTGGAAAACGCCCTGCCAGACCCCATAGCCCAAGACTTTACCGTAGACGGTAACAATGTTCTAGTAGATGGGGAAGTGGCTCTAATAGCTGCTCATAGTGAAGCGGCCAATGCTCTTGTATTTCTCTGCAACATAGCAGTGGACACCCAAATATTTGGGCCAGTCACCCAGCACTAGCGCCAGCCAAGCGGTCCGTGTGACCGCTTGTTTTTTACACACCAACTCCACATCAATGGACGATGGAGATGAAGATGTACGTGTGTGTGTGCATAGTCGATGGAGATGGAGATGCGTGTGTGCGGGTGTTCATACTCAATTGAGAGCGCGTCTATATACATAGGTCGTATTCAATTAACCGCCGTCTTCGCCGCCGTCTTCGCCGCCGTCGCCGCCGCCGTTCAATGCCCACATGTTACGGCTGTTATGCCCAAACGGTATTGGTACGTATATACATTTTATGTAATTATAATTACACAAGCCGCGCACAAAGGGCGGCTACAAACTAGCAAAAGGTAAAAACGTTATGGCAAATGCAACTAACTACGTACCAACAAGTATTATTAAAATTAACACTAAAGGCTACGCCGCATGGCTGGCCAATGCCAAGGCGCGTAACCAGCACAAAAGTGTACGGGCGCAGCGCCTTGCTTTAATGGTGCAATGCAATGGGCAAACCGTAAGTAGCTTTTATGCTGCTTGCAATAAGCAAATTGGCCAAGGCACAGTTAGCAAAAAATTGCTGGCGGTAGCGGTAAACCAAAAAATTGCAACCTTTACTACCACCCAAGGCAAGCCAGCGCTTACGGGCAATGCGCTTACTAAATATAGCAGTTATGCCAAGGCTAGTGCCGCCAAGGCAAAAGCCGCCGCAACTAAAACCAAATAACTTAGGGGCCGGGGCTGGCAACAGCCCCGGCAAATACCATGTTAAAAACCATTAAAGCCTTAGTACAAATTGCCCCGGCAACGGCCCGTTACCTGTGGCGCTGCCACCGCAAGGGCCATGTTAATTATTATGCCTTAACAGCCAAGGGCCATTGCCCCAGGTGCGGCAGCTACTTTATACCGGCGCACCAACGGGCCAATTGGCAACAAGCCGCAACTAAAAACTACTAGCAACAAGGGCCATAGCGCCCCGCCAAGGGCCAGCCCTGCAAGGGGCTGGCCCTTTGCTATGGGCAATTGGCTGGCTGGCCCTTGTGGCTGGCTATGGGCCACAAGGCACCCCACCCCCACAAGCGGACGATTATGGTAAAGTTTACTTTGCCATACCTACACTCCGTTCACCTCGCCAATCCCAATTCACCCCCCACCTTTCGCCATTCTCCGATCCCCGTTCGAATCTCGAAAAAACTTTACTTTCACCCCCTATCCATGTTAGGCCAGGAACATACCCATAAAGGAGCCTGATTCATGGTTATTATTCAAGTGTCCCGAGCCACTCTCGCGGTTCTCAGTGATGATGAGCTAGAAACCTATCTCGTATCCTCCGGCAAACCCCCACGCCTCGCCTATCACATAGACGGCACCACCGTCAGCTGGGCGTCCCCTATTGATTACTCTAAGAAACGCAGCACATTCGAACCCGAACCCGAACCCGAACCCGAACCCTCGAAGAGGCCTCCGGTAGACTTCCAAAAGATGACCAAAGAAAAAATTGAGCAATGGACCCTCGATAACTTCGCCGTAAACTTGGACACCCGGAAGATGACAAAGGCCCAGATGATCCAAGCCGCTTCCGAACTATACGAAATTGAAATATGAAGAGAGGATGATAAATAAGTGACTCTGACAAAAAATATGGCCATGATTGTAGTAGCGGCCATTACAGGTTTCAGCCCAATGTGCGTCATGCTGGTACAAGACCACCTTGAGCGGCAGGAATTAGCATCAGGTGAGATCAACCGAACGGTTCTATTGAATCATTCGCTTTTTACTCATGCGGATACTTGGTTGCAATTGGTTATTCCGCAACTGGATGTGACTCCGACAGCTAAGAAATTCCTAACGA
>Ga0080013_1000803_pt1 | contig 43281 bp, 56 predicted proteins | sample ETNvirenome_6_85_FD_69236 | JGI IMG/M metagenome (GOLD analysis project Ga0080013, IMG submission 69236) | Marine viral communities from the Pacific Ocean - ETNP_6_85 (SPADES assembly) (version 2) | ecosystem: Environmental > Aquatic > Marine > Oceanic | place: Pacific Ocean | collected 2013-06-19 | reverse complement strand
CTGGGCGAGCGTGGACGCCGCCTCGTCGAGCCTGATCAGCGCGCTGTCGTAGCTCATCTGCTACCTCCTCCGCCTCCACCACACAGCACCGAGCAACGCAGCGGCGCCGAGCAAGAACATGTTGTTGTTGCCGGAGTCCGATGAGGTCTGGCTCGGGGGACCGCCCGGTTCCTTCCGTCGTTGCTGTGTCGGAGGGCGCGGTGGGCGAATCGCAGAAGCCATCGCAACCGTGTTGAACCGCATATCCGGCGTCAAGAAAGCGCGAGCCGACGACTGCACCATCCTCCACCAGTAAGGGAAAGCATTCGCAGCCAAAGGAGGCGCCGCGGCAGACGATGCAGACAAGATGAGCCGGCGCCAGGAGTGCGTCAGCAGCTGCTCGCAAGACCTCCTGTTGCTGCTGTAAGCCGCACGATGTGAACAAAGGTCCACCAAGTCGGACGGGAGCGGTGCCTCCACCGGACGAGCCCGAGTCGCTTGCTCTACGGCATCCGGCCAGCGGTTCAGAAGGAAGAGCACGAACTGGTCGGCATCCATTCCAAGGACATGGTCAGCCCGGTTCCGACGATAAGCTCCCTTGAGCTTTCGGAAAAAACTCGCGCCGCCGAACCTGTCCACAGATTGTCGGGACAGTATCTGAGTTGCCTCGAACATCGCCGTGTCGAGACCCGCAGCAGCACGACCCCGAGCGGTCCTCTCCCCCACGTCTGGGTCCCCGAATAAATACTCCGCGTACCCGTAGAGCTGCTTGAGTCTGTGCCAGAAGTAGCTCGTCACCGGGCCCATCGCCTCCGAGGCCCATGCCTCGCCACGACGAACAGCTTTGCTACGGTCACTCTCCGAACAGCCCGGCGGGCAGTAGACAGCCCACTCGCCGTCGCGGGTGAAGTACGGAACGCCGCAATCGCAGTTCGTCCGTAGCTCGTCAACGAGGTCGCGCGCCAGTTCAGCAGGGTTGGGCATTTCTAGAAATTCTCCCTATCTCTGGCTACGCTGGGTTCTCCCGATCGACGACGTAGCTCGGTTGACAATAGCTGGGGTCAGCTAGAGCTAGCTCAAAGTCAGTCAGGTCGTTCGGCATGTGGGCTTCTACCTCTGTCTACGCCACCAATAGAGGCCGCCAGCACCGATGAGCAACGCCCAGATCCACCAGCGGCTCCCAGATTGGACCGGAGTCGGTGCTAGTTGCGTTGTACCACCGCCACCGCCACCGCCACCGCCACCGCCACCGCCACCGCCACCGCCACCACCACCACCGTTCCCGTCACCTGGACGAGGCGGCGGCTGCAGGGTCACCGCGCCGGGGGGTAGCCACCCGTTGTCGGGACCGGGGACCGGGCCCGTCGCCGGGCCGATCGGGACCGGTTGAGGCAGCACGAGGCCAGGGACCACCCAAGGAGCGGCGGGCTGTGGGACCTGCTCATCGGGTCGAGTGGAGACCCGAATGCCGGTCGGAGGGGGGTCAGCAGCCCCGGGGTACCCCGGCAACCACGCTCCGTCGTCTGGGTAGGCCGCGTTCTGCGCATCGACGTAGGTCTGGACGTCAGATCCGGGCGCAGAGCTGAAGTCCCCTGGGTAGTTGATGTCCTGCGGCAGGGTCATCCGGTCCGGGGTCATCGACTCGACCGGCTCGCCGGTGTCCCGGTAGGACTGCTGATCGAGCATGCGGCCGGGCGAGCCCGGGACCATGTCGATGGGCTGTACGGTGTACCCTGTCTCGACGACGCCCGGAATGAAGCCGGCCTCTGACGCCTGACCGGTGTCCGTGGATTCAGGGGTGCGCAGCACGTTCCACGCAGGCCGCTCCTCGTCGTGGTAGACGACCGCATGCTCGATGGGCTGCTCGACTGGGTCGCCGGACTCGGGCTCGCAGCACACGAATCGTCCCCCCGAGACGCAGACGCCCGAAGGGCACTCGGCGTCCGCGCGCCGACGACGGCGGCGCGGGTTCGACAACGACACGATGCGCTTCTCCGCACGCGTCCGCTGGGCTCGGACCGTCTCAGCTGGATCCACCGCCACGAGCTTCGGCGCGAAGTGTGAGGCCTGCTCATCGGCCTTCTGCGCAGCGCTCTTGAACGCGTGCGCTTCGATGGCGTCCGCCTGCTCATCTCGCAGCAGGTGAGTCAGCTCTCCAAGGAAATTCAGCTGCGGGGCGTGGCGCGCCCACGGTCCTCTCCACTGGTTCATGCCGCGCTCCTTCCCGGGCCCTTGTTCTTGTACCACCACCACCCGCCGTACCCGGCTGCAGCCAAGAACAGCAACGTCCCGAATGAGATGCCAGACGACCCGCTCTTGACCTCTCTGACCACCTTCAGAAGCGGCTCACAATCCGCCTTTGGCTTCCCGCCTTCCAAGCAACGGACGAAGAGGTCCATCGCGTGGTTGTTGTTCTCGGCCGTCCCGCGGGCCGCGGCGAGCTGAGACCAGACGTCGTTGGTGAGGTAGACGACGCTGATGATGGTCACTGTCGCGGCGATCGCCCCCCAGGCGAACCACACCAGCCCGACTTCGGGCTGAAGCGACTTCAGCTTACCGCCCTGCGCCTGTTGCACCTGAGGCCCGAGGGCCTCCAAGTTGGCAATGCCGACCACCTTGTCTTGCAGCACCTGCAGCTGCTGCAAGATGTGCAGGCTCTCCTGCTTGACGAGCAGAAGTCGCGTCTCATAAGGGAGGGAGAGCGCCGCCGAGCTGAGCAGCCGATCGGCGTTGGTGTTCATCGCCCGCAAACGCTGCATCATCACCGTCGTCTCCGACGTGATACGTGCTCTCCCAACCGGACCAGCAGCTCGAATCGACCGGTTGAGAGATGCGCCCGGCACGGACGAGTACGCCATCTCGCGAGCTTGGACGAGCGTCTGAGGTGTGGATTGAAGCTGGGGCGCCATCAAAGGCCTCCGTAAGGTCGCAGACCTGCCAGGGTAACAGGTGCAAGCGGCTCAGGCTCGGGAGCCGGTCTGGCGAACTTGCCCGCCATCACCTGCTGGTAGGTCCAGGAGAGCACGTAGGCCTCGATCATGGCCGAGCTGGCGAGCGAACCCCACAGCACATGACGACCGCGCAGTCCGGCCAATGAGAGCCCGACGCCGATGATCATCGCGCGCATTCCGATGCTAACACCTACCGCCGGCAGGGCGTGCTTCTCGCCGGTCCACAACCGGCGCGCCGCCATGACCGAAGGTAGCGTCGGATCAAGCGAGCCAGCCATGCTGGCCATGCCAGCGAGCCCGCGCATCATCTTCATGCTGGAGGTGGCGTTCACCGCCTACCGCGCCTTCTTCGCCGTCAGCGCTGCGCCCAGGACGACGCCCGCAGCGAGCACGATGATCACGTCCTTGCCGTCGTACGACTTGCGGGTGAACCACTCCTCGCCCGCCGGGGCAGACTCCACCGAACCCCAAGGGGCGTAGACCGGCGGTTCGCGCACTGGGTTGACGCCGCTGAGAAAGACCATGTTGACCTCCTACATCCCGGACATCGTATACCGAAGCCGACGCGCACCGCGACCGACCTCAATCGTAGCGTCGCTGCTCGGCCTCAAGGAGCGCGTCGAGCGGATGGCGCTCGTCAAGAAGGTGGTCGATGGCGTCGAGAGCCAAGTTCACATCACCCGACTCAATGGCGACGTAGAGTTCCCGCAACTGCTCCACAACCGCTTCCGATGGGCCCCACGACTCATCGCCGTCGAGCGCGGTGATGTAAGCGCCCAGGAGCGCGACGGGGACTTCCTGCCGGAGCCGGACGAGGTGCGCGCCGCGGGCGCCGCGTGCGCCGAAGACCCCGAGGTCGCCGAACTCCTCGGCGAAGACGTCCTCGTTGTCGACGACCTCAGCGACACGGGCGAGGTAGTTGTACAACTCCCCGCGCTTCGCCAACGCACCTGTCCGAGTAAAATTGGACATCAACTGTGCTCCGCTGCGAGGACCTCGCGGCCCTTCGCCGTGATCTGCCAAACGGCAACCGAGTAGGAGACCTTGCGACCGCGATCGTAGTAGCCCTCCGTGCCGCCCGACACCGTCGCGAGACCGAGCCGGACGAGGACGAGGCCCGTTCGGCGGTTGAGGATGGCGGCGCGCTTTTCGCCGAGAACCTTCAGGGCGTCGATCTGGGGCCTGGTCAGAAGTTCAGTAGTGCGGCCGGGATTCCTACGAAGCGGTGTCGCCCGGTCGAGCCCTATGAACGTCTTCACCTTGGACGCCGGCCACCTCGCCCCACGAGAACCGAACTCGAAGAGAGCCCGCTTCTCGGGGGGGAGCCTTCGCATGGTCGAGTACGGGACCTCGAAGGCCCACACCGTGGGGTAGCCCATCTTGTTCTTGCCGAAGGACTTACTCTTGGGGTTCTCGTCGACGAAACGGCGCCGCCGGCTCTCAGTCCCCCGAGACGGGTTGTGCAGCTCGAATACTACGTCGTGCTCGCGCGCGAAGGCGACCGCAATGTCCCGGGCGAGGTGGATGAGGTCCCTCGGCTTCGGCGAGGTCATCTCCACGGTAATCACACCCAGGTTGGCAAAACCCTGTCGGTCCGCCCGGACCGAGCCAACCTCGAAGGGGATGGTGGTGTTGACCTCGTAGGTGATACCCGCCGGTCCCATCCCCATGAAGATCGCGCTCATCGGGTCGTCGGAGACCTTCGTGCCGCGGATGGTGAAGTCCACCTCATCGGGGTCGTCTTCGTGAGTGGCGTGCAGGTCGTCGAGCACGTCTCGACGGGACGGCGCCGACCATCGCAGTAGATTCTCCCGATTCGACAGGATCTTGACCTGCTGCTGAGCGGGCTCTGAGCCGTGCATGGCCAGCCGCAGCAGCTCACGTGCCCGATCCGCAGTGGTCGCGCTGTCAACCTGGACCACGAACCAGCCCCGAGATCGGTACGTGGACACCGCGCCCGCAGTGACGTTCTTCGCCTTCCGAGCGAGCCGGTCGGCGAAGTAGCTCATGTCCTTCTTCGCCCAGCTCTTTGGCGGGCGACGGTCGTACTCGATGATACCGAGGTAGCGCATCAGGTCAGTCTGGGAACGGTGACGGCGTCTGACGAGCTGCTGGGAACGGTGACGGCTTCTGACGAGCTGCGCCCATAGCGAGGCCACCGAGCGCGAGGGCTAGGGTCATCCAGCCGGCCGTCGTGCCGTACCCGAGCTTGGCCGACTGCTTGAAGGTGAGCTTCTCCTTCACGAGACCGCTCACGCCCCAGAGCATCGTGCTGGTCAGCAGACCTCCCACACCGAACGCCAGAATCACGCTGAGTCCGGTCATCGCAGGCAGGCTGTTGCCGTCGACGTTGCCCAGGCCGGGAACGTACGCCATCAGCGCGTTGTCGACGGGCTCAGGCCACGCCTGATTGACCCGCCTCGGATCCCAAAGACCCGGGATGTCACCTCGGGTCACCCGCGCCAGGGGCGCACGAGAGGGGTGGTAAGCCCCGAGCCCCGGAATCTGACCGAGTTGAGCGAGCATCGTTGCCTCCTACTTCTTGAGCACCAATGCGAGGGCAGCGACGATCATCACGCCCCCGATGATGAGCTTGGGGTCGAGCTTGCTGCCGCCCAGACTATCCTTGAGCGCTTGGCGCTGCGCGGCGTTGAGGCCACACCACGACTCGCGACCGAGCGGGTAGCCGTGAGTCTCGTAGTGCGGCTTCATCAACGCGGACGGGATCACTTCGCCGTTCGCGCACACCGCAGCCGCACCCGTAACCTCCCAGGGAGCCGCGCCGAGCTGCCCCATCCCCACACCACAGCATCCCATACCGTTCATCGTATCCTCCATCCCGCTCAGGCCCTGGCACCGCTTGTTCAGCTCCAAGACCGCGTGCAGCTCGTTCAGACGGCCCCGTGTCGGCTCGCAGCCGAACTTGATCGCCTTCATCCGAACGCCCTCTCGGGCTTGACGGCAAGTCGCAGCGCTCGGCGCCGCCGACACCGGTTGTTGCAACCGCGTCATTTGACCTCGGCGCGACAACCGCGACGCCTGGGCGTATCGACCTTCGTGCTGCTGCTGGCGAGAAGCCCACCGAGCGGCTGAATCTTCGGCACCCATCATCGACCTCCGCTCGCCCAGTAGGTCTGGTGCCGTCTGACTTTACCGAGCATCTGGCCTACGTAGGGACCGGCGACCGGATCCAAGACGACCATCCTACCCGAGCGCGGGTCCCGCATCTGCAAGAAAACGTGCGTGTACTGACCGTTCTTCTTGAAGCCCACGGTCACGAACTGCATGTCGTTGCCGACGCTCGCGAGCGCCGCAGCGAGTAGAACCCCGAGGTCGTCACAGTCCCCGTGGCGATTTTCGAGCACGAGCGATGGGTGCTGCAGGTACTCGACGTTCGCCGGATCCCTGGTGTAGCGCACCTGCCGGCACGCCGCGTAGTACACCGCCGCAGCCTCGGAGAGATGGTCCTTAGGGGTGATCTGCTGCACGACCTGCTCAGCCCACCGGCGCACTTTCGGGTGAGCCTGCCCGTCGCTCGCGAGCTGGCGCATCACCTCGACAGTGCGTGCGACGCCCTGGTAGGGCTCCTGGCGAACCTTGAAGGACGCCGAGCCGCCATTGTGGTCGAGCCGTCTCACGCTCGCCTCCCCAGCCACCACAGCCCGGCTGCAGTCGCGCCAATCCAGACCCAAGGGTAGGTCTTCCGCTTCGGTCGGGCCACTGGACGACAAACGAAGGGCTGACTGGTCGCTCGATGCGCCTCACACCCCTCGGCGACTCGCTCGACGAGCGCCCGAGCCACCTCGGGCTGCGCCGCGACGAGACCGATGGCTTCGCCGAACTGAGCCCGAACGTCATTCCAAGCTCGCTGCGCACTCTGCAAACAGGGGGTCCCGCCTTTGGCGTAGTGGCAGGCCCGATTCCCGACTTCGACCACCAGCCGCTCGAAGTCGAGTTCGAGTACTTCACCTCGACAGCAGAAGCACCGACCGCTCTCTTCGATCTGCTGGTCGTACCCCGGGGGGCAACCCTCGTGGCACTCGATGACCTTGTCGGCACTCGAAGCGCAGGTGTAGACGCCGATACGGGCTGTGCCAGCGGGCACGGTCTACGCCTTGTTCTGAGTGTAGAAGTAGGCACCCACGAGCAGCGCAGCGCCGGCTAGCACAAGCCCCAGACCGGCCTGCTTCGGCCCGGGCTGCGGGTCTGGACGGGGACCCGGACGGGGACCCGGGCCGACGCCGCAGGGCGGACAGCCGAACTTGACCTTCTCGGCGCAGTTGATGTCCGCACAGCGCAGCGACGGGATCGGCTTGTGCCCCGCCGCGATGAGGCTCGGGTGCAAGGTGATGTTCCGGGTCCAGTCCGTGTTCCCGGCGATCACCTTGTTGGCGACCATCTGCTGGGTCTGCTGACCGTAGATGCCGTCCCGTCCATCGCAGTCGGTCGCGTGCGCGTCGTTGATGCGCCCTGAGCCGCTGCAGCGCAGCTGCTCGTGCTGCAGCTTCCACAGATCCAGAGCGAATTGCCGGTCGCGAGCGCTGCGGTACTTGCCCTTGACCGCGAACGGTCTGACATCGTGACCGCCGCGAGAAGCAGCTTCGTTCCAGTCGTACACGCCAGAAGGACCCGTGTCGTTCTGCCCGAAGCGCGCGTAACCGAGTCCACCACCAAGTCCGATGAGCATGCTCGCCTCACAATCGAAGTACTGCTGCCCAAGAGCATCGGCCAACGAAGTCGACGTTGCAAGCGAGGGAGAAGGAACGCCCGGCCGGCGAGAGGTGAAAAACTCCGACCGGGCGGCTCGCGAGGCGCAAGCTACGACCAGATGCTAGACCAACTCCGACGGAGTTGGAAGGGGTATGGATCCGGGGTTGTGGACAGCCCTGGACAAATCAAGCCCAACCTCTGGACAAGCACTCATCCCGAGAGCCGAGAGTTCATTCTTCATTGCCGAGAGTCACTCCGCGCAAGTACCGCTTAAGAGAACCAGACTGTCGCAGCTTCCTCTCCGCTCTCACCTGGATCTGCCTCACCCTATCGTTGGTGACTTCGAGGTCCTCAGCAATCTTCACCAACGTCCGAACGTCCCCCGCAAACCCATATCGGTGACGAATCACGTACTCCTCCCGAGGGGTCAACAGGGAGAGCACCTTCCGCAGGACTTCCTTCGTCTCGTTCTCGTCGAGCTGGTCGCCGGGCCCAGGCAAACTGAGCCGGGCCGCCTCCACCGCCTGCAGGTGCCTCAAGTCCTGCGTCGACACGTCTCGGGACATCGCCCCCGGTTGGTCGAACGCGACCACAGCGTCGGGGAAGAGCCACGACGGGGTCGTGTCGAAGAACGACGCCAACGCCTTCGCCACCTTCCGCCACTCGCCGTTCGCCGCCACTGGCGAGTCGTGCATCAGCTCCAGTTGACCGACCGACGAACACCCGATCGCCTTCTCCAGCTGCTTCTGAGTCAAGCCCAGCTCCTCTCGGAGCCCAATGAGCCGGGCGTTGCGTACCTGCATCGTCACCCGAAATTCGGGTTTATCCGCTTCCGTCACCTCTCACTCCTCCCTACGCCGCCAGCAACCCCTCGGGAGCCCACGGGATGATGTGGCCGAACTTGTCGACCGTGGATCCGGGGTTGTGGACAGCCCTGGACAAATCAAGCCCAACTTCTGGACAAGCACTCATCCCGAGAGCCGAGAGAGCAGATTTCGCACCGGGCCGAGTTGGGACTCCCCGTCCAAACGAAGGCGGCTCAGCGCAATCCAGTACCCCCGCATGAACGCCTCGACCTCACAAAGGGTGTAAAATCCCACGTACATCCTCTCGTCGTCAGGCTGCCCCGCATCTCGCCCGCAGGCAGCCGAAGGGACACCATCCACAACCCACCTCGCGCCCTCGTCCGCATAGACATCGTCGGGATTCGCGCGCCGAAGAATGCAGCCTGCTGGTAGGTCGTCTTTGACCCTGGCCTGAAGATCCTCGTACCGGCGAACTGACCGCAACATCGCGTCCTCTGCCACACCCGTCCGAGGATCCACGAAATATTCACGATCCACCTCTCGCTCCTCTCTACGCCGCCAGCAGCCCCTGGGGCGCCCACGGGATGATGCGGCCGAACTTGTCGACCGTGTGCTCTGCGTCCTTGCTCCACCGGTATTGCGCCGTGGCCTGACACGTCATGGGGACGTCGGGCACGTACCGAACCGCGGCAGCGCTCATCACGCCGGGCAGCTCACGCACGACCTCGTTGACCATTTCCTCCGGGACCTCCAGCACCAGCTCGTCGTGCACGAAGATCACCACCCGTGATCCGTAGAGCACACTGCTCGGCTCGCCGTAGCAGAGCTTGGTGACCTCCCACAGCGCGTGCAGCGCCACGTCAGCAGTCATGCCCTGGAACGGGGTGTTGCACAGCTTCGTGAAAGTGCAGGCCCCGCGGATTCGACCAGAGCGCGCGTGCACCACCTTGGAGCCCGGCTGTTTGGCCGTCTTCGCGTTCTCCTTGAAGTAGCCGTTCATCTCGGGCCACTGGTTGAACCAGCCGACCTTCAGAGCGGTGCCCTCAGACCAACTCAACCGGACGCCGTACCCGAGCGCGTACGAAAGGAAAGTGTCGACGCCCAAACCCCCAGGGAACCCGAAGTTGCAAGCCTTCGCCCGTTGCCTGAAAGCCTTCAGTACCTTTGGCTCCCGTGAGGTCGTCAGGTTCAGAGCGAACGCCATATGCGGATCGAAGTGCGGGTCTCGTTGGTACGCCGCCGCCAATTTCGATTTACCAAAACGGTCGAGCAGCACCTGCCCCAAAGTCCGCATCTCGGCCGAGTCGAGGTCGCAGGCAACGAAGACGTAGCCGGGCCTCGGACGCAGGCACTCCCGGACCCCACCGCTACGAGGGATGTTCGTCAGGTTTGGACGACGACACGAGATGCGTCCAGTCGAGACGAGTGGCTGGTAGTCGCAGTGGATCACCCCGTTCTTCGTGCGACGGAGCGCCGGCACGAAGGTCTGCAGGATGGTGCGCCAGGGGCCGACCTGCTCGGCCTTCGTCAGTCCGTCGTATCCCAACGAAAGCATCGTTCGGCGATCGGTCTTGGTCTGCCCAGTCCCCGTGAGAATGTCTTTGTCGTCCTCGTCGTGCCAGAACTCGACGAGCCGCTTATCGACGTGCCCGAGCTTCTTGTCGCCCTCCTTGAAGCCCAGGTCAGCCAGAGACAGATCCGCCTCCTCCACAAAGGCCCCTGCAGCCCTTTCGAGGGCGTCTACAGCCTGTTCATCGACCCCGATGCCCCGGGCCTCCAGGAGCCGCAGGGAGAAAGCCGCCCGAGTGCGTGCCGCCGCGTCGTTCAGCTCAGTGCTACGAGCCTCGTGCTGTTGACGTTGAGCGACCCGCACCGCCCACATCGCGTCACCCTTCGCGTACTCACGAGGAGCGATCGGCCAGTCCACGACATCGAGGTCTCGAAGCTCCCCGAAGCGCATGCGCCAGGAGTCCTGCTTCTTGTCACCGCCGAGGTCCACGCCCAGATGGGTGTACGCACACCCGGCCAGGGTGTCGGCGCCGACCTTTCCCGCCGCGAGCTGCACGTGAGGACGATTGAGCTTGCCCTGGGCGTTGCGTAGGAGCCGCTCTCGCATCTGCGTGCACTCGATCTGACCGTTATCCAGCGCAGCGCAGAGCGCCTTCCAAGCGCTCGGGCGAGCGTTCGAGAGCACACCGAGGTCGAAGGCGGCGTTGTGAGCTACCACCTTCTGACCACGGGCGAGCCGGTCGAGCAGGAAGTCGATACCGGCGCTCGGGGGGAGCACGCCCCCCGTCTGCACCTCGCTGTCGTACCAGCTCAGGCAGACGAGAGGGGGAGCCTGTTCGTGGTCGGTGATCGGGAGGGTCTCGGTGTCGAAGCCGAGCAAGATGACCTAGAGAAAGACGGGGTTGTCGTCGTCAGAGGTCGTAGTCTTCTCGGACTTGCTTCCCTCTTCGGTGGTCTGGGCGCCGCTCTGCTGGACCGTGGTCGCCACGCCGAACTTGTTCCTCCACGCTTCCTGCGAGGGGATCGACCCCTCGTCCTGCTCACCGAACCGCTCGTAGGTCGCGAAGAGGTAGGTGAACGATCGGTCCTTCGACGTCCGCATCGCCACGATCACCTTGGCGAGGACACCGCTGAGCGGGCTCTTCCCGTCCTTCTCGTCGCTGTAGGCACGACTGAAGGCCTTCTTCCCCGCCTCCCCAGTCAGCACACCCGAGTCGACACCCAGCACACCGGCGATGTTCATCTTGATGTTCCCGGGCGCGCTGTCCCGGCTCATCTTCTGCAGGTAGCCCACCGACGTACCCGGCGGGATGTCGACGTTGTTAGAACAAAGCACCGTCTGCTCCCAGATTGAGTTCATCTCCCCGCCGCGGTTGGTGTCGAAGAGCAGGTCGTCGAGACGGACGAGGTAGGTCCCCCGCTCGAAGTAGACCGACTTACGCGAGGGATTGGCGTTGAGGATACGGTCAAGAAAGGCGTCATGTTCGCCCAAAGGTACACTCCCGGGCAGGTCACCCCGCCTCCATCTCCAGCTATGGGCCGGAGCCAAAATTCTTGTCCACCCAGGCAGCAGCCTGAGGGTCTGTGTAGTCGGCGTAGTTGAGCCGCTGACGCTGGCCCGTCGTCTCCTGGATATAACGTGCTCCGACCCGTGCAGCAAGGAATGTTTCCATAAACGGTCCGAAGTCGTAATAAGTAGCCAACACCTCGTCACGTAACTGTTTTTCGCGATGCGTCCGGCCGATCATCTGCTCCCAGATGGCCCCGGTCGGGAGGCAATGAGCGACAATCTGGTTGCCCCAGACCTGCAGATTCTTGCCGGCGTGGTGAGCCTTGATAGACAGCAGCGCCGCGTGGGGCTTGGTCGTCTTGAGCAGGTACTCCGCGGCGGCGTCCCCGCCGGTCACCTGGGGGATGCCGAGCTTTCGCGAAGCGCGAGCGCCAAAAGCGCTGTGCCCGTACCAGATGATGGGCGGATCCGACTGGTCAGCTATCCACTTTCCCAGGTCGTCGATGAGGTAGTCCGAGAGCCAACGAGCCTTGAGTGGGGGCTTGTCCTTGTGCAGCTGAGGACGCCACTGCAGATATGCTTGCACCAGTGACTTCGGGAGCCGAACACTGCGGTCACCTTGGATGAGCCGCTCGCATGCCGCTCTCACGAGACCACGAGAATCGAGCCCCTCGACTTCCCGATGCAAGAAGTATCGCACCGCTTTGTACCAAGCGTTCCGTGCCTCCAACCACGCATGGTCTACCACGCCGCCCGGCCAGTCCCAGACGTAGTGGAAACCGCACGCGAGCTGGCTCTGGACCGAGAGGTAGGAGAGCACCGAGTCCAGCTCATCCCCCGTCGGGGTCGCCCAGAACTCTTCGAGACGAGTCAGCGCAGCTTGGATGACATCGGGTACGTCCACGTCCTTGCGGGCGTGTAGCGTGAGCCTGCACGGGGGGCTCGCGTCCGCTATCCGAACGATGCCCCGGCAGTCCCCAAGCCGCTGTGCGAAGGCCTCACGCGGGGTGGCGACGCTGTAGCGGTCCATCAGGCGCTTCATCGAGCGCACATCGCGCTTCGTTGGCTTCCCCGTACGGCTCAGACAGGTCACCCAGGAGCGGCGCACCGATCCGTTGAGCGGTAGCGGGGTCTTGTCGCGCAGCGCCCAGCGCATCAGGTGGTCGAAGTCCTCGACGGAGTTCGCGGTCATCGTGCCGGACATGCCAACGAAGAGAGGCTTTTGTGCCCGCATGTAGCGGCTCACCCGCCCGGTGCGCGTAGACTCGGGGTTCCCTAGCTTCTGGCACTCGTCGCACAAGATCAGGTCGGGACGCAGCTGGTTGAGCATCTTCGGCCGGACCGACAGCTCCTGGTAGCTACGCACGTAGAGCGTCTTGGGCAGCTTGAAGTGCTTGCCGTAGTACGCCCAATCCGCGATGCACTGCACTCGCATCGACGCAGGGATGAGCAGGAGCGGGCGCTCCGCACCCAGAACCCACGGCAGGAGGAAGAACCCCAAGGTCTTCCCAGCGCCGACGGGGACGAAGCCGATGAGGCCTTGAGCCTGATGTGCTTCGAGCAGGATCTGGCTCTGCACGGCCCACAGATCCAACCGCCCACCACGACGCTTGAAACGAGCTGTCAGGTCAACCTCGGGCGACTTGCCCGGCAGCGCCAGGATACGGTCGACGTCCTTCATTCCAACTCACGGAGCCGATCCTTCATCATCAGGGTTCCTCCCCGGTGATCTGCCAGACCATCGCGTTCGCCGCCGAGACCCCAACGAGCCGATCATCGAAGTAGTAGAGCGCCGCCGGCAACACGCACTCGTTGTCCATGAAGGCCGCGTACGCCGGGCCTTCGCTGTAGGTCGAGTAGGTTTTGCCCGACTCTTCGCGCTGACCGGACTGTTTGATCAGCCCCCAGGCACACGCCGGCTCTCGCGGGCCGTAATTTCCCAGGAGCACGGGGTGCCCTGACTGTCGAGCGCGCCGCACCACCCCGCTCGCGAGGTCAAGCACAGCCTCGCAGAGCTTGACGACCTGGACCTTGAGCGCGAGCCCGCAGCACAAGCACTTCGTCTTCTCCCGACGGACCAGGGCGGCGTCCACGATGCGTCGGGCTTCGCCGAGGCTCATGCCGCCCGGATCGACGTCGGTGAGCACCTGGGTGCAACGGTGCGTACGCGGGATCAGCTCGGGCTGAGGGTCAGCAGTCGTCAGGACCAGATCAGGTTTGGGCTCTGGCGGATCGAAGCAGAAGAGCAGCTGGCTGGCCTGCGCTGCGTCTTCGCTCTCGGCCGTCTCGCGAATGATGGAGTCAGCCACATCTTGGAACGAAAGGGGGTAGCGGGCCTTATGGTGGGTCCCTTTGCCCGACGACTTGCGGGTCAACTCGGTGTCAGGACGGACCTGATGCTTCGCGATCCAGGCGTCGCGAACCCGATGCCCGGCAGCAGTGACGAAGCTGTGCGCCTCCGGGCCGATGACCTCGAAGCCCAGCACCACGCAGCGTTCGGGGACCGAGAAGGTCTCCGGCTTGCGATCGGCGTAGATGTGCGCGCTCTTCATCGTGGTGCAGCCTCCAACGCGGCGATCAACGCTTCGACTTCAGTGTTCAGCTTCACGCGACCTCCTTGTGCTTGGCGACGACGCCCTTCCCACCCTCGATGGAGTGCACGGTGACCGGGTGGTCGCCCCAAAGAGCGACGAGCAGCTCGACCAGGACGTCCACGTCCCCGATGAGCGTGTGCACCCGGCCGCCCCACTCGCCCTGCCAGACCGGAGGCAAAGCGTCGCAGGCCGTAGGTCGGTCAGTGAGCCGCTGAAAGACGACCCCCACCTCGACCCCGTCGTGCTTCGCCGTCCAAACGAAGGAACCATGACCGAGGTGCCCGATATGACCCACGTGCCCGGCCGCCCGGATCATGTCCGAGTCACCGTACCGGCGCCCTTCTGGTGCAGCGTAGAAGCAGAATTCCTGGTTCATCCGGCCCTCCTAGATTTCTTCTGTACAGCGTGCAGCAGCGTCTGCAGCTCATGGTGCAAGGCCTCCACCGCGAGTAGCGTCTTCCCGTTGAAGCGCCAAAACTCATCCTCGAAGGAGCACAGCTGCTGACGGACCTCCTCGACCTGGGTGCGGACGCTCCCCAGCTCCGCGTAGAACGTGTCGTTCCAGCTGCCGTGTCCCTCCCGGGTCAGGCTGATGGACTCGTGCAGAGCCACCAACTGGATCTCCTGGTCACGAGCCACCTCGCCCAGGCGATTCAGCTCTTCCCACACCCGCTCCTCCGACGTGCGTTCAAGTTCGTCCATCAGCGCTTCCCCATCAGCTCTTCGTACTTCCCCATCAGCTCTTCGTAGTTGAAGCTGCCCGAAGAGAGCGCGCCGAGGATGTTCAGCTCTTCGACGCTCAGCCCGACGTTCTGACCACGAAAGTCGACCTCCTGCCACTCTTGGAGCAGCTTGACGAAGGACTCGCCGGTCACGCCCAGGCGATTCAGCTCTTCCCACACCCGCTCCTCCGACGTGCGTTCAAGTTCGTCCATCAGCGCTTCCCCATCAGCTCTTCGTAGTTGAAGCTGCCCGAAGAGAGCGCGCCGAGGATGTTCAGCTCTTCGACGCTCAGCCCGACGTTCTGACCACGAAAGCTAGCCGCGTACTTGGCGACCACCAGCCGGTTGAGCACGAACTGCTCTCCCACCACAGTCAGCCGCCAGTACCCGCTCGTACGCTTCGCCGCGTCGGTCTCCCCCTGCTTCACCGCGAGGTCCCACAGGCCCACCTTGGCGTAGTCACCGCCGCGGAACGGGGCCTCCCGGCAGTAGACCCACTCGTGCCCCGCCTGATGGTTCTTGTAGAGCCAGATCAGGAAGCGAGCCATCACCGACGAGAGGTTCCTCCAGTAGATCTTCGTCAGGTCGCCGCAGCAGGGGCACGACGCCCCCTCCATCAGCTCCAGACGAAGGGCATCTCTCGCCACGTCGATGGAGCACCCTCCGTCGACCGCGACGCTGCTGTTCGGGAGCACGGACAGGTACTCCGACGGTGTCAGATCAGCCAGCTCGTTGGGGGCGTAGTCGCCACGAAAAGGGACCTTCTTGATCTTGCTCATGACTCGCTCCAGACAGCGTACAACGCGTCAACGACGCTCTCACGCCCCATCGACTGGAACGCGAGCTTCGCGCCCAGCCGGCAGCACTCGGTGTGGAAGTCGTCCGACAGGTGATCAGAGACCTTCTCGTGGGCGAACTCGTGAATGAGCAGTTCCATCAGCGAGACGAAGACGTTGCTCGTACGACCGGTCAGCGACTTCCAGCTCAGACGCCCCACGTTGAAGGTCAGCCGCCGGTTGCCGAAGCACGCGATGAAGCTCGCGGACGAGTCGTTGACCACCGCCACCTCCGGCTCATACCCGATCAGCAGCTTCCCGAGCTTCCGAGCGAAATCGAGGCTCCCCTGCGTGCCGGCACGCAAAGTCTCAAGCCCTTCGGCCTCCAAGCCCATCGCTTCTTCCACCGTCACCCGGTGGCCCGGCGTCACAGCACCGGCACGATGGATGAGCCCAGCGCCCTTCACCCGGCTCCACATGTCGCCCGACATCGCTCGCCCGCCAACAACGCTGTAGCCCTCGGCGACGGCGCGCTTGTTGGCCTCCTGGTCGGTCGGATCGAAGGCGACGTACTTGTCGCCGAACTTCGCCGCCATGAAGTCGACCAGGACCGACTGATCCGTACGCTCGTCGGCGACGCCCTCTGCAGCCCAACTGCTCGACAGCTGTTCGCCGCTCAGCTCACCGGAGGCGTTGTTGAGCACCTCAATGACGACCTTGCGCATGTAGGCTGGCGCGACGTTGTCCCGGTCGACGTTGAGCGGGACGCGCTGCCGGACATCGACGTCGAAGGGGAAGCCCTTGGGCATCTCGCAGACCGGGATTCCCAGCTCGTAGAGGCGCCCCTTGCGCCCTTCCGGCACCTCGTACAGGTACAGCTCCGTCTTGCGTTGACGGCGCCTCAGCACCCCCTCGTCGTCGGCCACCTCGGTTGCGAGCGTAGACTCGAAGGTCTTCACCGGTTCCCGGTGCGGGACCACTACGTCGCCGAACCTCACACACACGCCCGCCGGGACCACGAGGTCGAAGATCGTGCGTGAGAAGTCTCGTACGTCGTCTGCGCTCATTCGCATCCTCGCGGTAACGATGGTGCCCCGCGCCAGCTGCTCGTCCGTGGTGCGACGCTCCATCCCCTCGAAGTAGACCGAGCCCTTCGTCGTCTTCACCGACGCACTCAGGCCCCGGGCCAGACAGTGGGCGAAGACCCGCTTACAGCCGACATTGAAGCGGCCCCGAAGCTCGGCGTCCGCCCGCTTGTGGGTGTGCTGGAACATCGTCCAGGCGTGGTCGAGCTGCCGGAAGCCGGTCGGGCTGTCATCGCAGACCTCCAGCTCCACCACGCCACGCTTCACCTTCCGGCAGACGATGCTCACGTCAGTCGAGTCGTCGGCGTCCAGCGCGTTCTGCACCAGCTCCATCGCGAGCGACGGCATGCCCGGCCGCTCCACGATGGCAGCGAGCCCTAGAATGTCGATTTCGATCGCGCTCACAACATCACCTCCAGACCTTTGAGAGAGGTCGCATCGAACTGCTTCGCGTCGGCGCCGAATGAGTCCACGAATTCGCGGTTGAGCAGGTCGAGGATTGCCATCGTGTCGGTGGTACGCGATTGGGCCAGGGCGAAGAGGGCATCGAACATCAACTGTTCCAGCCGCCCCAGGAAGAGCGAACTCGCTGTACCGCGACGGAAGACTGGATTCCTGACATTCACGGCATCGTCGTCGCCCCTCGACCCAATCGGGTACACCCGCCACGAACCAAGCGCCATCGCGTAGGTCGACATCGGCGCTCTCGGATCCGTGAAGACGAGCAGCTCGTAGCCAAGCGGGTCGAGGAGCGGCTGAAGGTGGTCAAGCGCTTGCCCTTCTTCCGGCTTCCACTTCACGTAGGTACATCGGCCTCGGCGGATTTTCATGTTCACCTCTCTTCACGCAGAACAAGACCTAGCCCGACCTATAAAGGCGAATCCAGACCTTTGTTGAAAAACTGTACGGAATACCTAAGGGACTCGCCGGGAGCGCTTACGCGTCCGGTGACGCCGCCTCTTCGTTGTCATCGGCCAGCTTCTCGGCCAGCTTCCGCAGCTGCGACCAGTTCTCGGCAGAACGGCGTGGATTCTCATCGTCGAGACGTCGCAGCTCGATTCCTCGCTTACGCAGCGTCCAGGCGTAGCGCTTGGCTGTGGTATCCTTGTAGCCGGTCTTCTCACAGACCTCGGCCACCGTGGTCGACTCGTGCCAGACGCGGATGAACGTCTCCCAATCCCGCCGCCCGGGAGCCCGGCGCTTCTGACCAGACTCCATCAGAAGCTCCGTACGATTTCGTCCGCCATCGGGATAAGCGCCGCGATCCAGCGCTCGGCACCCTTGAGGAACTTGTCGATGATGATCCCGTCTACGCCCTCGGGCCAGCCGTCCTCGCGCAGTCTCGCCGTCACGAGGTCGTAGCCCTTGCCCATCTCGATGAGCCCAAGGTCAAAGACCGAATGCTGAGCGAGCACCTCAGTCACGTAGGGGTGCACCACATCGGAGAGCTGTACGCAGTGCAATGGCCCAGCGTAGAACTTCACGGGCGCACAGCCGATGTAGATGCGCTTCCGCGTCCCGTTGGTGCTGCCACCGGGGTGGGGACCCGGGCTTGGCTGCATTTGACCGACCGGTGCCGAGGGAGCGGCGCCTGCGCTGACCCCATCACGACGAACCCAGACCTCGTTCTCCTTGAAGAAGAGCGCGTCGCGCTCCTCCCGAGTGATCAGCTCCTGGGTCTCGGGATGCCGGACACGACGACCCTTCGTCTTCGCGACCTCAGTCTCCGGCGCGACAGGCGCGGCTCGCTCCAGGTTCTCGACGTTCGGAGGCGCCTCGGGGCCGTTCACCCCTTCCAGGATGCCGAGCGAAGTCTCCGACGGCTGAGCAAGCGAGGCGGCCGCCCGCGCGATCTCCGACGCGGCCCGCGCGATGGCCTTGTTACCGCTCGCCAGCCCGTCGAAGAGAGCGTCTACGTCTACATCCACGTTGCTCACTCGCTTCCTGACCGGGTAGCACCGGCTCAAGTTGGTACAGCCTCCGTACGCGCTACACGCCGTGTCGACCTGCGGCACTTCCGACTCTTTCAGTGCCGAAGTTCGACTCATTTCGCAAGTTGTTTCGACTATTCCCGACCAGTTCTGCTCAATTCGGGATGCTGGTACAACGATTTGGACGGATACCGACCAGTACTTCGACCGGTACTTATTCTCGTACCGAGTCCCGTAGTAGACGTGCCGAAAGAGCACCTCGCTCGCCCCGGTCACCTCCAGCGCGTGCTTGCCGTACGTCGTCATCTGGACGTCGTCTTCGAGCCCAGTCTTCTGTGGCCCCTCAGCGGTCTCCCACACCTCCCAGTCGCGAGTTCGTTCTTCCAACGTCCACCGCAGCGCGCTCGATGTCTTGTGATCGAGGATGACCGGGGTCTCGCCGTAGAGGTCCATCCAGTCGATGAACCCGAGCATTGGCAGCGGCGTCTCGCCACGTAGCCACATCTCCGACTCGACTTCACCCGAGCCCGGCTCAGGCAGATGTTCGAGGCCCGATAAGGCGATCTTGCCGTATTTGGAGAACGGAATTGGCGTCCCGTCCCGGAGGTAGCGCTCCAAGTGGCCGTGCACCATCTTGCCGCGCTCTTGGGCCTCAGTCGTCGGCGGTTTGACCCCAGCCACGTACTTGATCCACCACGCAGTCGGGCAACGCCGAAACAAGGTGACCTGAGACGCCGAGTAGTGCGGCTCCGTGATGTCCGGCCGGCTCAACCTCCCACCGGCCCGCGCTTAGACGAGAGGACGACGGACAGGAGCGGGATATCAGGGTGCCGGTACTTACGGACTCGGACACCGTTGGGGCCGCGCACCTGAGAGACGCGGTAGCCCTTTCGGGCGAGCACCGCGCCGATGCCCGTCAGCAGACCCCGGTTCGCCTCTCCTCGGTTCTTCCCGAAGGCTTGCTGCAGCACCTCTTCGGTCGTGAAGTCGTTGGGTGGCGTCTTCTGCTTCGCCATCCAGTCATCGATGTAGTGCTCGACCGGATCCTGGTGCCGGAAGGGCTGGTTTCGAGACCTCCGCTCCAAGTCCTCAGTCTCGGTGAGCCACCACTGGACACCGTTTCGGTAGGCCGCCACCGCCTGCGCCCACAGCTGGTCTCGAATCTGCCGCACCCGCGGGACGTCGCACTTGACGACCGGTAGGACCCAAAAACGGCGGTCCCCCGTCGGGTCGTGGAGGAAAGTCTCGCTGTTGGTCGTCCCCACAAGCAGACTCGGTCGAGCACATATACTTTCCGCACGACCATACGGTGGGCGGAAACGCTCAACTGAGCGGGTCACGAAGGCCTTCATCGTCTCGACCGAGCTGCGACTGATGTGACCCTCGAATTCTGCGCACTCGATCAACCACGCCCCGAGCATGTGGATAGCTGCGTCCTTGGGGGCGTGCTCGATGGAGGGTAGCGAATCTGAGAACCAACTACGGTTCGGCATCAGCGACTCGAAGAAACTCGATTTCTTCTCGCCCTGATCACCTTTCAGCACGAGGACCGTGTCCACCTTGGTGCCCGAAACGACGTAGTAGTTGAGCGGACGTACGACGGCAGAAATCATCCACCTGCGCAGGAGCCTACGAGCGTACTTGTCGCCCGGTAGGCCGATGCAGTCGAGCAGCTCGTCGATGCGGTCCGCGCCATCCCAGGACAGGGCGTCGAGGTAGTCGGCCACGGGCTGGTAGGCACGCAAGCTGCAGAACGTGCGGACGAAGCGGTAGACCTCGTCGTAGCTGTAATCGAGGCGGTAGGTGTTGAAGATGTAGTACCGCATGAGCATCACCTGCTCATCGGTGATGGGCTTGCCCCGGTACTCGTCGATCATCCCGAGCAGGTTGCGACGTAGTGTCCCGAAACGCTTGTCGTACGCCAGGATGGTGACCATGTTGTCCTGGTCTCTGACGAAGACCTTTCGTTCGGTATCCCCCTCCTTGATGGTCTTCGTGCGCAGCCTCAGCTTCACCTGCGCGATGGTCTCGGTGCCCCCTTTCAGCTTCGAAGGTGGGCCTGTCGGCTCAGGTGACGCTCCAAGACCACCCTCGTCGTCATCGTCTCCTCCCCCATCTCCCCCGTCGCCTCCACCACCCTGAGCTGCAGATCCACGAGTGAGGTCGAGCACCGGATCGGTGCGAGACCGGAACACCTGCCCCGCAGGGGAGCTTCCGTCGAGCGGCCACAGCTCCTCGTTTGAACCGTAGACCGCGGCCCACAGCTGGTCACCCACCTCAGAGCGCATCGTGCCGTACGTGATCGGCCCGTAGTCCTGACTGGACTCCTCGATGCTCTCCCAATACCGGTCGACGTTCGCCTCGTCGTAGCGGGCGCCATCTAGTTCGCTGAGCGCATGAAACCTCGACTTTCCACGGTCGGGGACGTTCTCGCCGCAAGCGTAGTAGTTGGTGCCGAGAGCCCGCCAGAGCCCGTATGGGACCTGAACTGGATTGGCGAGGGCCCACACGAAGATTGGGTCGGTCTCCATCTCATCGAGCAGCTCGTATCCACGACGTTCCGCAGCCTCGAAGAGTTGGTAGGCCAGCTCCCCTGAAGAGACCTCGCCGAGCGCCGTATCGACAGGACCCTGGCCTACCGTACGAGAGGTCTCGTGTGGGAGGTTCGCCGTGTCGATAGGGACCTCCGCAAGCGGCTCGAAGTCAGGCTCCGGGTCGCTCTGCGGCTTCGTCGGCTTCTGCGGTTCGACCTTCGCCTTCGCCTTCTTCTTTCGGCGCCGGGGGACCTTCCCCGTCAGCGGATCATCGAGGACCGGCTCGACGGCTCTGGTGAACGTCCGCGTGCTCGGGATTCGAGCCGCGTCTTGAGGTGCAAAATCCAAGTCGAGAGGTTGGTCGCACCAGGAGACTGCGCCCTCCTGTGGTACGCCGTCTCGAAGGACGTTCGGGAGCCTGAAGAGCCGCGTGTAGTCGGCGCAGACCTTGTCGGGCTCCTCACCGTTCGGACCGATAGGGCCGAGCTTCGCCATGAGCTTCTGGTACGCACGGCGCCAGATGCGAACGGTGTCGTTAACCAGGATGAAGTCGTGCTTGAGCTGCCACACCAGCCGCGCGCCGTGCGCTGTCCGGTACGCGCTCGCGTAGGCGGCCTCGTCTGAGCGGGGGCGAAGCTCCTCTTCGAGCCACCGCTCGTACTCTTCGACCGTCCAGCCGGTCTTGTTTCCTTCGTCGTCCTTCTTCAGGTCGATGTCGACCGCCAGGATGCTGGCGCGTACATGGAAAGGGGTCTCGGCTTCGATGCAGTCGAGTGAGCCGTGTTTGATGCGACAGCTACGCCCGAACGGGCCGTCGTCGGTCCAGAGCGCGTACTGCGCGAAGTGCGCGTCCGTCCGGTAGTTCAGGGCGAGAGCAGATTGAAGGGAGGTGGGCTCGACGAGGCCACCTTCGGTGATCAGGCGATGGATACCGCCGTCCCGCTTCTTCCTGCCGCCACCGAGGGCACGCATCCTCGGGTGCGGTAGCACCGTAATCTGAACCATGAACCACCTCTCGACGAGGTTTTGTACCGCTCACCAACCGCTGGGCGCAACATACAAAAAGCGACGTGTAGGTGATTGACAGGGGTTCCAGTCCGTGCGTACGCTGTACACCATCAGGCGTCCGTCCCCCGGACACCTCTGCTCGCTGATAACCGATCCTCCTATCCGACACCCAGCTGTCACAACCGTCACAACCTCTGTCACAACCTATGTTGTAGGTTGTGACAGCAAAAAGACCAACGAAGTCGGACAGTTGAGGACGGTGTCACAACCGTCACAACCAGATCCCCCCAAAGACCTCCAGAGAATCCCTCCTGTAGTTAACCCTCACAGGACTGTTAGTTTAGTAACCTGGAGTTCGGGCTGTACCCTTTTCTAGGGGGATCTGGTTGTGACGGTTGTGACAGGTGCTTAAAACCCAGGAAGAATGCGGTCCAAACGCTGTCACAACCTACGGGGTAGGTTGTGACAAAGAACGTGACGGTTGTGACAGCAAAGCTTCGCTTACCACCTACTGTTTCCATTACCTCTACTATCTACTCGTGGGTAGATACTGTTAGTAAGGAAATAAGGCACGGCAGGGTTCTTGCTTGTGGCTGATATAATAACCGAACGGTTGGTCGATGTCTCACTAAGCCCGGAATCTGGTCCCATCAACGTTCATCTAATATTACCCCCAGTGTTGCAGGTATCACCGAGAGGATTGGGGGTGTAATTGTTCCGTTGAGGTTGTATTCACGGTTTGTCAAACTTAGCTGTAGTTCAGGCCCGAGAAAGTACTGTTTCCTACTAAACCTAAGTTCTGTGTTCGTCTGACGTGGTCGGGTTTGTTCAGGCGTCCTCGGTGAAGCACACGACTGCGTCCTGAAGCACAGTTCGCAGCTGGTCCATCGTGTGGATGGGCTCGGCGTCCGCGAAGTCGTCGTCGAGCAGATCACCGTGGCGGTCGAAAACCTCGACATAGTCGCCGCCGGTGTAATCGACGTGGTCGGTCCGGTATCGCGCGACGCGGACGAAGATGTCCGTCTTTGGGTCGTGGCTCATCATCAGCATCGCCGTGAACGCCGGGTGTGGGTCTCGGATGTTGCTGCTCATATCGTCCTCCCGGTTGGTTGCGATCCACCGCGGCGCCGTGCGACACCGAGCAGCTCGTGGGTTTCGGCGTCGAAGACCAGCAGGTCGCTGCCGTCGAAGCGGTCGTTCGAGCCCAGCAGCGTCTTGGCCGCGGTCACCGCCGACGCCGCGGAGCTGTACTCGCGCATCTTGCCGGCTAGCTCTGGTCCGACTCGGCACCCTTTGCTGTCTAGAGGGGCGCCGATGTAGGGACCAGCGTGCCCGGTCTGCCGCAGGTAGACCTTCATCTGCTCTCTCCGCTGCTCTTCAGCCCCCACGATAAGAAAATCCACGACCACCGCAGCACCTTATTGCAAGCGCTGACTGACCATCGTGGTGTCCCGCTCTTCGCTGCTGCTGTGGACAACAGCATGTCAGTCGACCTCCTGCCACTCTTGGAGCAGCTTGACGAAGGACTCGCCGGTCACGTCGAGCAAGCTCGCGGTGAGCTGGGAGCGGTCTTCACCTTGCGTCGCGGAGCTGGCGTCTCGAACGGTGACGACCTGCCAGAAGCCGGGCGAGGTCTTCACGATGGCGGTGCCCTGCCCGGTGGGACCCGAAACGGGGATCCAGCGCTCGTTGTCCTTGTGGACGTAGGCCTGCTCCCCCTCGGTGGCGACTTGCGCGATGAGGTCGAGACAGCTTAGCCCGCAGCGCTCTTGGACGCGGCGGGCTGCGTGGTTGGTGACAAAGACGCTCCACCCAGCCATCAGTTGACCTCGGGGTCGCACAGCCCAAGGCCCGCCGCGCAGCTGTCGCACCGGCATTCCCCGCTCGGGTTGTTGGCTCCTTCGCCGCTGGCGGCAATGAGCAGTTCGAGGAAGAGTGCCGGTGAGATGGTGGGCTTCGGCTCGGGCAGGCGGGCGTCGTTGAACGCCTGGGTGAAGGCGTTGAGGAGCCCCTTGCCTACGAGGTTGAGCAGGTGGGGCTCGTCGTCCAGTCCGCTCTGATGGACGGCTTGGACATGGACGGCGGCCTCCTCGTCCATCCACACCAGCGACGCTGCGATCCCGGGCTTTGTCATCAGCGATGGGTCGATGGTGTTTGAGAGAGCCATCAGGAGGCCGGCGAGGTTGTTGGGGTAGAGGTTGTTCATCGTTTTTCTCCAGCGTGACGGAGTTCAGCCTTGGTGTCGTCGTCGTCGTCGTCGTCGAGCATGCAGGTGTTGTGGCCGTCGTTCCACAAGCACCCCGTGTGGTCGTTGTCGCAGTTCCAGGCGGGCGACCCGTGGTCAGGTAGGTTTCCCCTCTAGCGGCGCGATCGGCCACGTGGCATTACTCATCCCCCCCTCGGCATCGAGAGCACCACGTAGCGCAGACGCAGCCGGCCGTGACGCCCTCGCCGGGGCAGTCGCAGGGGTCGAAGGCGCCGCAGAGCACCGGGGCTTCGTCGGCGAGGGAGCCCAGGCAGCTGGCGTGCAGCTCGCGCATGAGCGAGAACTCGCCGCGAATCTCCTCGATGTCCTCTGGGTCGGTGCCGTGGAGCTTCGCGAGCTTCACGGCGTGGTCGCAGAGGCGTTGCAGGTTCGCGGCGAAGTCGGCCTTCGCGGACTCGAAGACCTGGGCCAGCACGCCAGTCGGGTCGGTGTTCAGCGGGTTCATCGTCGGTCCTAGTTCAGGGCCGAGGCGATGTCCGCCCCGGCGTTCGCGGTGAGCGACGAGACTGGAATGGTCACGTCGCAGAAGCTCTGCATGGACTCAGGATCTGCCCCTGCGCCGCAGGCGACTCCGATGCAGCGGAACCCGAGTCGCTCCTTGTCGGCGGCGAACCAGTCGCCCGGGGCGCTCGCCGTCCCGTCGGTCAGGAAGACGACGTCGGCCTCGGTCATGTCGGCGCGGGTCTCGATGGTGTCGACCGCCCAGCGCAGCGGGGGCTCGAATTCGGTGCCGTAGTCTCCGGCGAAGTAGTCCACCTCGCCGAGCAGCGCCTCGGGGCTCTTCGGGTCGACCTTGCTGGTCTCGCGCAGGACGCGGCCACCGAAGTGGCACACGGCCAGGGTGCGACCCTCGCGCCGGGCGACGTCGGCGAGCCCGAGCAGGACCGCCTTCGACCACAGCTCCGGCGTACCCTCCATCGACCCGGAGGAGTCGACGCAGAAGACGATGGGGCCTTTGCCCTTCGGTGTGGGGGCTTCGCGGTCGAACATCAGCAGCGAGCGGTCGGCGTACGCTGCCCAGAACAGATCCTCGGTGTCGGGGTCGGCGAGCATCGCGAACTCCGACGGCACCACCTGGGAGAGGTCGTCGCCACGGCAGATCCCGACGACCTCCTGCGGCCCTCGTTCCTTTTCGACTCGTAGGCTGCGGGTGATCCGCATCATCCGTCCAGCCAGCTCGGCCAGCTCGCGCATGCGACCGTCAGAGGAGCGACTTACAAGCTCCTTGGCTGCGTTCGAGCCAGCCCCGACGCCGGCGCCGGGGTCCGTACCGTCGCCGCACCCACCACCGGAGACGAAGGCCAGGGCCTCGAAGGCCTCGACCGTCTCGGTGGCCTGCTTCATGGCGCCCCGGGCGGCCCGGCGCGCCTTCGACGCGGAGCGCCCCTTGGACCAGTCGGGCTCGTCGCCCTGGTCTTCTGCAGCTTTCATCGCGTCGGCAACAGCTTTGTGTGCCCAACGGACCTCGTCCGGGTCGTTCGCTGCTTCGGCGTCCTGCTGCCAGCGTTCGGCGTTGGCGAGGCGGTCGGCGGCGGGCTCATCGATGCACTTGAGCATGCGCAGCAGATCGGCAGTGACCCGGCTCGCCAGCGCGGGCGCGTACCGGCAGCTGGCTTGCAGCGCCTCGAAGGAAGGGTCGGACGTCGCGGCGTGCCACGCCGGGCCGCTCCACGCGTCCAGCTCTTCGGGCTGGTGGTCGGGGTCCATCAGTCCGCGGTGCAGGTCCCGGGCGAAACCCTCGGCTCGGTCCCCGTGACGGACCGACGCGCGTTGGACGGCGCGCGGTAGTTCACCCTGCCCAGCCATGTCGGCGTCGAAGAGGCTCGCGAAGTAGTCCATTAGAATGCCTCTTTCGCGACGATCTTCGCCGCTGCCTTCGCCTTGTACGCGGCGAGCGCGTCACCCAGCTCAGCCCAGACCTCTCGGGCTTCGGCGCGCATCGGCTCGACCGCGGAGCCGGCCAGACTCTTCATTCCGGCGCCAGCGGTAGCGACCCGCTTCTGTGCGTCGATGACCTGATGCACCTCGTCGATGCCCGCGGAGCCGTTGGCGACGGACGGCAGGAACATCAGCACCGGCTCGGCGGCGGCGTGACATGCATCGAGCAGGTTCGTCGCCGTCTCGTAGTCGGGGCAGGCCTGCCGCAGCACGGCGGTGCGGACCGGGGCGCGCTCGTCGGGCACGTCCCAGAGCACGTGGACGCAGATGCTCAGGTGCTCGGGCAAGACCTCATCAGCACCGGCGACGGCGGCGGCGGCGGCGGTGAGCTTCATCGCCTTGCCCCAGGCCCGCTCGGAGATGTCGGAGACGTTGCCGCCGAAAACCTCGGCGTCGATCGCGTCGGTGGCGCGAAGCGCCGCCTCCGACCAGGGCATCGTCTTCGCGCGGTCTCGCAGCGCGTCCAGCTCTTCGCGGGTCAGCTGGACGTTGGCGCCGGCGCCGGCCTGCCCGGTGGCGTACATCCGTCGCAGTCGAGCCCGCAGCGGCATGGACAGGCGACCGAGCCAGAAGCGCACGGCAAAACGGTCGTACATGGCGCGCAGCTCGGGCTCGACGCGGTCGGTGCGCCCGCCGGGCAGCTCGTTCGAGTCGCCGAGCGCGATTTCGAGGGGCAGGTCTTCGACCTCTCCGTTCTCCTCGAAGCGGCGCTCGTTCAAGATCGTGAGGAGCGACTGCAGCGTCGGGCCGGGTCCCTTGAAGACCTCGGTCAGCTTCACGTAGCTCGCCTCTCGGATGGAGCCGACCGGGTTCGACCATTGCTCGTTGTCGCGCCGGAGGCGCACGATGTCGAGGCCGCCCGTGAGGGCGCTCGGCGGGGTGTCGCTCATGAGCTGCATGCCCCACTGCTTACCGGGCGGCAGCGTGGCGAAGAGGGCGTCACCGAGGGCGCTCTTCGCGATGCCGTGGATCCCCAACATGAGCAGGTGCTCTCGGGCGACGAGGGTCGTGTAGAAGGTCTGGGTGACCTCGGCGAGGCCCAGGAAGCCCGCGCTGATGGCGGTGCAGGCCTGGGCGACCTTCGCCTGGGCCTGCTCAAGCGGGGACGCGTCCCCGTTGCGGTCGTGAGGGCTGTTCATGTCGTGCTCCTAGAAGGGCGCTGCGTCGAGGTCGACGAGCGCGGTGGGGTTGGGGGTCTCGTTGTCGGGGGTGTCGTTCCCATCGTCGCTCACCTGGGTGAGCAGGTCGTCCAAGCTCAGCCCGAGCAGCTCCGCGCAGCGCTTCTGGACGCCACGGACCGACGCTTCGAGCGTCGAGCGCTGGACGTCCACGCAGCTGCTCAGGTGCTGCCCTTCGGAGAGCAGCGTCTCCAGATCTGCGGCCCAGCCAACGGGGCGCTTCCCGTGGCCGCGACCTTCGCCGCCGTTCGCCAGTGCGACGGCGGTCGCTTCGGCCTTCGCGACACGGGCGGCGTAGTCGCTCAGCTGGGCGTCGAGCCACACGGTCGCCGCGGAGGTAGCCAGCTGCCGGTTATCGGACGATCCGGCCAGCGTCGCCACCTGCAGGAAGCTGCCCAGGTTCAGACCCGAGAGGCTCGCCCGGAGGGTACTGATCAGGGAGGCACCGCGGGGCGGAACCCAGCGAGCGGTGCCCAGCCCGGAGTGCATCCCGCCCGCGGCCCGGCAGGTGCTCTCGCAGAGACCGACGAGGTCATCGGTGGTGACCGCGGAGCGGTAGTGCTCCCAGGCGTTTTGCAGCGCCGTCTCGACGGCCGCCGGGACGGGCACGCCGTTCGCCGGCTCAATGACGATCAGGTCGTGGTCCCCCGGGTAGATACCGACGACGGCGAGCGGGTGGGCCGCCCTCGCGTCGCCCTCGTGGTGGTCGAGCCGCAAGGACGTCGCGACGGCGAAGCGCCCCCGCTGTCCGGCGCGGTGCTGCGACCAGGACCAGCGCACCCCGTCGGAGGGGCGGCCGATGCTGGCGGCTACCTCGGACGCGGGGGGCAGCTGCCGGCCGGCGCCGTCTCGGGTGCGGGAGAATCGTACCCGCCAGCCCGGAGGGGCGGGCAGGTGCTCCCGCACCTCCTCGGGCAGCGCGGCCCAGACGCTGGCCCGATCGAGGTCGATGCCCCGACCGCGCCAGCCCACGAGCAGGCCCAGCTCGGCCTGCGGATCAATTCCCGCTCGCAGCGGGTTGGTGTTCGTCATGTCGTCACTCCTGTGCGGGGCCGGCGTTCTGCCGACCTTCGGCGGACGCACCTCCCCCGTGAACCGGGGGGAGCCCCGGAAGAGGTGCGCCCGCCGCAGGCCGCACGGCTTCGCAGCCGTGCGCCCCGCGAGGGGAAGGGTTGAAGGTCGGCGGCCCGTCCGGGCTCACCTCTCGCGCGCGGGCGCGCGCGTTCGATCTTATAGCGCCGTTTCGCGACGCTCCCAGGCCAGATCCAACTCCGCGTTCGCGGTGCTGGTCGGAGTCGTAGCCGTCGCTCCGAGGAAGCGGCGACCGAGGCCCCCGCTCCCGTTGCCGCGGTCGGCCGGCGTCCGGTCGTACCGCGTGTGATCTTCGCGGGTCCAGACAGCGACCTGTCGGACCTTGCCGCGACGGTGGGCCGCCGCGGGCGTCAGGCTGATGATCGTGCCCGCGGCGCCCGGGGCGCGGCCCTCGACCACCGACAGGGCCTGCGCCCGGTCGAGGGTCGCGGCGGGTCGGCAGCCGGTACGGGTGACGACAGCGAAGCCCCACCCCTTCGAGCCGGCCCGGCGCGCGGTCCGCGTCAGGGCGTCGCGCTGGCGCTTGTCCAGCTGCTCCCAGAGGGCAGACGGGCAGGACCAGCGGGACCGGACAGGTGCGGGGTGATTCTCCTCACGCGGGGGCGGGGGAGAAGAGGAACGCGCGGGAGGCACGACGCCCGCGAAGGGCACGCACGACCGAGGGCGCGCCGGAGCGACGACGCCCCGCACCCGGGCGTGGCCCTCACTCATCGCACAGGCGAGGTAGACGGCGTAATTGCCACCTCCCGCGCGGTGTGCGCGGCGTGCCTGTCGGTGCGCTGTGGTGAGCAGGGCTCGCATTGCGATCGTTTCTCCTGGCGCGCCGCCTGAGCGACTCGCCTCTCCGGGTTGCGCCCCTCGGGGGGCACCCCCCAGACGCGCTAACACCCGGAGTAATTCAAAACTTTTTCAAGATTTATCTCAAACACCTAGAATCATTGAGCTTTCGGGGTTCAATGCGTTGGTGTAGGTATATGTGAGCGGATTAGGAAGAGTAGAAAAGTTAGGAAAGTGTGAATCAACCGCGGGGCGAGCGCCCGGGATGCGCCTCGGGGCGCGCGCCGTCGATGGGAGGTGCGAGCGCGGCCGTCTGCGTCGAGATCAGGTCGTACAGGTCGGACGACTGCTCCATTGCCAGCTGCGTACCGCGCCAGAGTGATATCGCGTGCGGGTCATTGAGGAAGATCTGCGCTCGGCACACCCCGCACTGAATGTAGTAGCCTCCCTTTTTTGTGAGGCTCACGCGCCCGTACGGTTGCCAACAGATCTGGCAGATGCAGCGGACGAGGGCTTTTCGTTTGCCGGCGGTAGGGACAGGGAAACCGTCCCGGCCGATTTTCGTCTTGAGGTCTGTCAAGAGTCCCCGTACGCGCGTGTGCGTGTAATTAGCGAGACCCTAGTCTAGCGTTCCACCTACGGTGTTGCCAGTAACATGTCGAACGTCTAGGGTGCTGTCAGACCAGTTCCGAACGGAGTTCGATTCTTGAGTGAACAGTCTGAGACGGGTCCCGACGTCGTCGGATACACCCAGGATCTACCGAGCGACGCCGATGAGTTGGTAGGCGCGGAAGACCTGGATCTATCAGCGTTCCAGTCCCCTGGACTCGACGTCCGGGGCTCAGGAAAAAGGCCTAAAGCTCCAGCAGCTGCGTTCGACGATGAAGACCTCTTCGAGTGGATGGAGCGCTTCGACTACCAGCCGGGCGTGTCCTTCGTCCGGGTGGTCCGGCTGCACCCTTCGAAGTGGCGGAACATCGCCATCAAGGGTTTCACCGAAGACCTCGACGAGCCGGTGGACATCAGCTACCTCGCCGAGCGTTGGGGAGGGGGCAGCTACCGCTTGCTCGCCAAGCAGCTCACGCCGTCTGGGGACCGGACCAAGACCGTGGCGCAGTTCACGACGACGGTGGCTGGACCGCCGCGCGCGTACAGGGACCAGAACGGCGACCCTCTGGTGTTCCCACCGGAAGAGCCAGCTCGGGGCCGGTGGGAGGAAGAGGACGACGAGTTCCGGGGCGGTGGCGGGCGCTCGCAGTCAGCGTACGACCTCCTGATGGCTGAGCGGATGGCGAATCGTGGCGACGCGATGAACACCGAGACGCTGGAGGTGGTGCGCCGCGCCCAACAGGACGCCAACGAGCACTACTCCAAGGCGGTCGAACAGCAGCAGAGCATCGCCACGTCGACCATTGATGCTCAGCGCGAAGAGCTTTCGCTGATGCGGGAGCGCCAGCGGGAGACCGACGAGCGACGGCAGGAGCCCATTCGGCAGGCGACCTCGATGATCGAGGCGCGCGCGAACGCCGAGATGGGCATGATGCGCTCGCAGCTCGACTCGATGCGGGGTGAGCACTCCGCGCAGATGACCGCGCTGCAGAATCAGCACCAGATGCAGCTGGGCTCGATCGAGAGACAGCATGCGGCTGTGGTCGACGCTCTCCAGCGTGAGCTGCAGCGCACCCGAGACGACGGAAAGTCCCGAGTCGACCAGACCCAGGCGATCCTCGCGGCGCAGTACCAGGGTCAGATCAGCGCCTTGGAGCAGCGACTTGTTGCCTCAGAGACAGCGGCGACTCAGCAGGTCACGCTCGTGCGCGGTGATGCCCAGCATCGGGAGACGACGCTGCAGACGCTGATGAGCCAGGGCTTCGAGCACCGCATAGCTGTCATGGCTCAGGAGCGCGACCGGCTCATCGAGGAGAAGCGGGCGACCGGTGCCGAGCTGGCGCAGCTTCGAGCCCTGGCCGGTGAGCGAAAGGATCCACTGACCTCGCTCGTCGAGATGCAGAGCCTCATCGGAGCGGTTCGGGAGCTGTCTGGGGATGGTCCCCCTGAGCCTCCACCTGACGACTTCATCGGTAAGGTCGCTCACTACGCCCCGGGCATCGCCAAGAACTTCCTCGGGCCGGTGATGGAGCGCGTGGACCGTGCTGCTGGCATCGCCGAGCATTCGCTCACGCTCCAGCAGCAAGCCATCGCTGCTCCTCCACCCGGCTACGACCCCAGGATGGGGGTGCCCCCTCAACCCCAGCTCGTCCAGCCCGCGCCGCAATTCGTGCCTGTCGAGGCGGCTCAGGTCCCGATCGAAGATGATTCACCGCTGATCCAGATCGTCGAGTTCCTCGACACGCAGCTCGCACAGCAGTCTGGGCCGGGCGAGACGGCGACGACTCTGCGTACGGCGGTCCAGGCTGGGATGGTCCCGGCCGAGGCCTTCCACACGTTCGTCTCCCGAGACTCGAACGTGATCACCGGTGAGGTCATGGACGCTGCTGCAGCGCGTGGCGCGCCGAACCTCAATTCGCCTGTGGGTGCGACGTTCATCCAGCAGGTGCTCTCCGTCCTGAAGGGTGGTTCATGAATCCGCTGTTCCCTCCACCGCCGCAGCCCCCCTCGTCGCCAGACGGTGGTGGTGGCGGCGGCGGCGGTTTCCCGGCGCCGTCTGGTATCCCCAACTTGCAGGAGATGGTCGGCGAGACGGAGGTCGCCATTGAGTCGAGCGTCCACGACGCGGTTATCCCGTCGCCGGGGAAGTTCTCGCTCGACGACGAGCGGGTGATCTGCAGGAGCTGCAAGTACTCCTGGATCTTCCGCACGATGTTCGAGGCGAAGAACCCACACCCCGATGGTCGTCCCTGGCTCAAGAGCGAGGGGTACTGCACGGCGGCGCCGCCGACCATCGTGAGCTTGCAACAGCGAGCGGTGTACCAGTGCAACCGCTACAAGCCCGATCCTGATGAGGCGTCTTCGGGTCGACCCCGACCTGCGTGCGCTCTACGAGACTTGGTACCTGAAGATGCCGAGGAGTCGAGCGATGGCTGAGCAGCCACAGCAACCTGAAGATCCTCTCGGGCAGCTGCTCGACAAGGTCCGCGGTCTGAGCCGAGTCCTGCAGACGCCCGCGCGTGATGCTGGGACGCTGACGCTGACGCTGCGCAACTGGATCATCCCGATCCTGGCAGAGCTGGTGCAGGCGCAGCAACAGATTGCTGCCGCGTTCGGCACCGTCGCCTACCAGTCGGGGCGGGCGTTGGTGCTCTCCGAGCGAAACGCTGCGGTCGACGTCATCGAGCAGGTGGCTGAACTGGTCGAGGAGCTGGGTCCGCATGTCGGGCCTGGGGGCTTGAATATTTACGCCCAGGTCAGTGAAGCGTTGGTCTTCTTTCTCGACGACGACGAAGAGGGTGAGACCGACGACGAGGGCGGCGGTGAGGGGGAGGAGGAAGGCGAGCAGGAAGGCCTGGAGGTGAGCGGTGCGGAAGACCCCCCGGAAGCCGCGTCGGAAGACGTCGAGCCACCGCGCACGGATGAAACGGTTCAGGAGGCGGAAGATGCACAACCCTGACGCGATCAAGACCGGGCTCTCTGAGATTCGTGAGACGACCGGCTCGCGTGCTGTCGTCGTCTTGTTCTTCGACGACCAGGGGCAGATGCAGCTTGGTGTCGATGGGCTCAATCACGCACAGGTGACGCAGGCGCTGTCTGCTGCCACCAGCTCAGCGATCGACCAGCTACTGGCTCAGGGTCGCGCGCAGGCGTGACGACGTGGGCCTGCGTCGACCCCGGGCTAAAACGCTGTGGGGTCGCGGTCTTCGCTCGTCCTGGCGGTCTCGTCTGGGCGGGGCTCGTGCATGGAGCTGCTGGTGATGATCCGGTCATCGAGATGGCGGACGCGGTGGTGAATACCCTCACCCAAACGCCCTCTGAGGCCTTTATTGAGACCCCACAGCAGTACCCGAACAGCCCGGTTCCGCGTGAGAGCTTGGAGAAGCTGAGCCTCGTGGCCGGCGCCATTTCCCAGGCGCTGCCCAGGTCGGTGAAGGTCCACCGCTTCTACCCGCGCGCGTGGAAGGGTCAGGTACCAAAGGCGGTGATGGTACGTCGAATCAAGGCGCACCTCTCTGGTACCGAGCGGCTGATAGTCGACGCTTTGGACCTGCCCGCGTCGAGCGTGCACAACGTCTGGGACGCCGTCGGTATTGGTCTGTGGGCGACTGGTCGCATTGGGAAGAGGTGAGGACCTGGGATGACACCGAAAATCGCCAAGGACCTTGACGCGGTCGACCGGCTGCGTGATTCGGTGGTGCGCTGGTCTGCGCCGATGGTCGAAGACGTGGATAACTACGACGCGTCTGTCGAGGTGCAGGTCTTCGTCTACTTCCCGGAGATTCCAGCAGCGAGCTTGGCTGGCTACTACACAGTCGACGAAGACGGCGACACGGTGAGTAACGTAGTCGCGCTGGGGCCGTCGGTCGTGCTGCTCGGAGAGGGTGTAGAGCCTTTCTTTCCGTACGCGGTGGTCCGTAGATTCGACGAGGACGGGGCCGAGTTGATCTACTGCTATCCGGTCGGAGAAGGGCAGCAGGTGTACGTTTTTCTCCCGGCGGACGACGACCCGGCGTATCACCTCGTGCTCCTGGAAGTAGACTCTGAGGTCGCTGGGATGGCGCAGCTCTACTTTGAGGAGACTACGTCTTGACCATGTTTCGTCGAATCTGGGACGCCCTCGACTCGAAGGCTCAGGACGCGATATTCGAGCAATTCGGGACGGCGGGGAAGGTGCTGAACGTCGTCCGTAAAGCACAGGGTCTTTCTACGTCGACCGTCACCGGTCCCCGGACCGGTGACGACGACGACGACGACGTGATCGATGCTGAGTTCGTCGAGCTGAAGGTGGTCGCAGCTGAGTCGGACGACGAGCTGGGTGACGACGAGCCCGCGTGGCCGCGGCGACCGTACGATAACACGACGTTGTTGGAGCGGCTGGTCGAGGCCTTCGTCCCTGCTGTGGACTCGGCCGAGTAGAGCCTGGGCCTCGCGTAGGGTAGGCTGTGGTCAACTCGACTCTGGAGTTCGATCATGGAGCAGTGCTCACCGGCGGTGACCATCGTGGCGGGTCTCGCCCGCACAGCTGCCGCGGCAGGTAGCGACTACTACCAGGATCTGGGTCGCAAAGCGGGCCGAGGGATCATCACCGGCATTGAGGCCCCGAAGGACCAAGGGTGTTGGTCCCCGATCACCCAGGCCTTCATCGACCCCTTCGAGAAGGGTCTTCGTGAGTCCTTGGAGCCGTTCATCGGCAAGAAGGTGGTCGTAGGCGCTGCGGGTGTGCTCCTCCTGGGCGGTGTGCTTGGTTGGTGGCTACGCGGGCGGCGCTAGATGATCGCTTCGGTCTGGGATTGGGACCGGTTGGAGTACGACTACTTCGAGGTCCCAGGAAAGCGTGATCTGGGCGGCTGGAAGCCGCTCACGGGTCTGGGGATCCAGAAGAAGTCGGCGCAGCCCTCCGGCGAGCTGGGCGCGGCCTTGGAGTCGGTGCTCCCGGCGCTCCCTCTCGGCGCAAAGAAGGTGGGGCACGGAGTTCAGGCGCGTGGCGCCATCATGGTCAAAAAGCCGCTCCTAGCTGGGTTGGGAGCGACCCTGCTCGAAGGCAACACCTGGATCTTCCCGACCCTGGTTGGCGCGACGGCGGCGTTCTTCGTCACCCGGCTCGTCCCTCAGCAGAAGTTCCCTGGGGCAGTCATAGGCTTTGCCCTCGGCCTGGGTGCCGGCATCGAGCTGTCGAAGGAACGAAACGGTGGGTCATAAGCCGTCCGAGCGCCTTTTCGAGGGCTTCCAGGGCCGACCGGTGCACAAGCGAGTCGACCGCGCCATCGAGGCTGATCTACCTGCGGAGCTTCGCCGCTTCGGTACCGGACTTCGTATCTGGTATCGAAGCGACAAGCGTGATCCTGGTGATCCTGAAGGTGAAGGTGCTCAGGGTCATTGGAAGCTCTTCGTCCATGAGCACAGTGCTGGTGTGGGGATCTACGACGTCGATGGCGGCGGCGGTTTCGACAAGACCATCGAGCCGCGTTGGCCGGATGTCGCCTTCTGGCTTGGCCGGCTGCACCAATTCGAGTACGACGATGGGGCTGAGGTCTACGAGGAGTCGCCTACAGGTCTCGACCTGTGGTGCTGGCAGGACTCAAAGACGCTCATGGCGCTCCCGCGCAACCTGTCTGGTGTTCAGCGGGTCATCCTGTGGAAGGGTGGCCGGCTTCGCGTGACATGGCGAGGAATTGTGCACTGATGAAGGTGCGGAAGATCGTACAGGTGGGGCTCAACGAGCTGCGCTGTCAGAACTGCAGAGCGATGCTCTGTCAGGGTTCGACTGGCAGCATCGTCAGCATCGTGTGCCCTCGGTGCGGGACGCACATGATCGCCGAGTTGCGAGAAGTGGTTGACAGGCAGGCGAGCCCTCCTGCTATCGTCGGCGGGCGTTCACCTCAGCGGTAGGACGCCGGGCTTAGACCCAATTTATTCGAGGGACCGCGATCCCCTTTCCCACAGACGACCAACGTCGTCGTGGATGTGGTGGATATGCGGACCCAATCCCCCACAGCCAGAAGCAACCCGGGCGTTTCGGCACTCGCTATCGCGATCCCGAACCCCGCAGACGGAGGAGCCTCTCGAATGGCACGTCGTCGTCGTCGGAAGAGCCGGAGCAGCTACGCGGCTGCTCGCAAGCGGGCTTTGTCGCGCATGAACGCAGGTCGCAATCCGCGGCGACGACGCCGCGCGCGCCGCAACAAGGGTGTGGCGGGTGGGACAGCGTACAAGACGCTGCAGAAGCGCGTATCCAAGCTCGGCGTGTCCCCGATCGGGAAGACCCGGGAGCAGCTGGAGCGCATCCTGTCTTCGGCCCCTCCGGGCCGGAAGCGCAAGCCTGCGAAGCGCAAGGGCTCGAAGCGGCGCCGGTCCTCGGCGGGATCCCGGGTCGCTTCGGCTCGCCGGTCGCTGGCTACGGTCCGCCGGGAGGTCACCAAGGCTGAAGGCGCTGCGAAGCGCGCTCGCGCGTCGGCGTCTGCGGCGGGCCGGAACCTCTCGAAGGCCCGGTCGAGCCTCAAGCGCCGTCCTCAGCGCAAGAAGCGTCGCAAGAGCAAGGCTCGGAAGAACCCGAACGCAATGGGCATCGCCCGCTACGCGGGCAGCTTCGTCGGCGGCTTCGCCATCTCGAACTTGCTGCAGAACAGCCTGCACAAGCTCGAAATGGTGAAGGAAGCCGAGACCAAGTGGCTCCCGGAGTACGCGGCACCCGCCGTTCTCGCGGGCGGCCTGTGGTGGGCGACGAAGAAGCGCGAGCTGATCAAGGACGACATCGGCATGGGGCTCATCGCGGGCGTCGCCGGTGCCGTGCTCTCGCGTCAGGTTCCTTTCATCGGGAACCTGCCCGGTATCCGCCACATGCTGGGGTGGTTGGCGATGGGCGTCGAGCCGTTCGCCCTCCAGACCGCGGATAAGAAGTTTGCGGAGCTGGCTCGGAACGAGTCGGGCGTACTGTACGGGAAGGACGCGGTTCCTCTCGAAGCGTTCTACGCGGGAGCGGCGGGCATGGGTCGCTACCTCACGGACGACTCCATCGACGGGATGGGGCGCTACCTGCAGGACGACTCGATCGACGGGATGGGACGCTTCGTGACGGTGCCCGTCAGTGGGCTCGGCGCGATGGACGACGAGACCGAGGAGCTGCTCGACGAGGTCGCTGGTGCGACCCGGCTGACTGTCGCCGAGGCTCAGGCCGAGAACATCGATCCGAACCTCCCGGTGGTCCGGGCGACGCCTTCGTCGGCGCAGCGCCTCTCGAACGCGAACATCGGTCAGGTGCTGGGCCAGTCGCGACAGGTGCCGGGGACCTATCTCGTCGTCACCACCGTGGCGGGTCGCGACATCGACCTGACCACGGGGCCGCGCGCGCCGGGGGCCGACTACCCGGCTGCGGGTCGTCCGTTCGAGGATCAGCAGATCCGCCCTGCCGAGAACATCTCGATTTCCCCCCACGGGGTCTTCAGCCGAGGGGTCTTCAGCAGCGTGCTGCCGACCCACGCGGGGTACTCGGTCTAGCACCGGGCACCCCAGAACAGAATCCCCAGCTCGTCACGTCACGTGACGAGCTGAAATGAACGAGGGGCGACGCCCCTCTTCGAGGAGAGAGAAAATGGCCAAGGTCATGGGGCTGCGAGAGCAGCGCGTTCAGTTCTTCTATGACACGGACTTTCGGGTCACCGGTGTCGTCACCACGGGCGCCGACCTCGTCGCCGCCGAGAAGGTTCTCTTCGCTGCGGCCACGCCGGGCGACCTGTCGCGGACCAACATGACCGCGCCGGGGCAGCTGACGAGCGACCAGACGTTCCTGACCTTCGCGGTCCGGCACGAGTGCAACTTCTTCCCCGTGAACAACACGTCCGGCAACTCCGGTACGCTGTTCACCACGGCAGAGCACATCATCTGGACGTTGCAGTCCTCGACGTTCCAGTTCCAGGTCTCGGCGAAGGTCGAGTTCGAGGGACCTCTCACGATGACCCCCGCGGGTGGCGGTCCCTGGGGCTTCGTGTCCGACTCGGCTAACCCGCTCATCGTGAACGGCGAGCCGTCGAGCCCGTCGATCTACGTGATGCCGCTCCCGATCGCGATCACCAAGCGGCAGGGCATCCAGATGATCGAGAAGAAGTTCAACCTGCCGAACCCGGCCGCAGCGGCGATCAACATCGTCACGGCGATCAACGCCTACCCCGGTGGCCGCATCCTGCGTGCGTACATCGACGGCTACAACACCCGCGACGTCCTCTAGACGTCGACCTCGTCGCCCTCACGGGGGCGGCGTCGCGTCCCCGCTTCGGCGGGAGGCGTACCTTTTCCAGGTCCGATGGCGGTCGTCGTAGTCCGGCGCCGTCGTCGGGGTCCTGGCTTGGTCGCTACCCTCATCTGAGGAGAACATTCCGTGCAACCTGACGACATTCGACGTCATCTCAACGCGCTGAGTCACAACCAGCGTCAGATCAACGGCGCGCTCGGCGCGCTCCAAAACCAGTTCGAGCAGCGCAACCAGCGCATCGACGACAACCAGATCGCCCGAGCGCCGCAGCGCATCGAGGACATCCCTGGGGTACGCACGCCGCGTTGGTACGAGGTCGACATCGACTTCACCAACGGCGACACTGCGCTGCGCTTCAACAGCGCCGAAATTGCTCCCGACGGTCCGTTCATCATCACCCAGGTGGCGCCGTACTGGTTGATCACCGACACCACGGCGGCGAACTTCTTCGGACCGCCTGCCGTGGCGCCGACGGGTCGGGTGCTGCCGTGCACTGCGCTGCCGCTGCTCTTCAACTCGGTCGGGTGGGCGGCGAACGTCGCCGCGCCCGCAGCGGCGGTCACCAACCTCGGTGATATGTTCGACGGGACCCAGAACGAGGGGCTGCTCTCGGACATCCCCGAGTTCAGCTTCCAGGTCGAAATCTCGGGTTCGGGCCGCTTCTGGACGAACACGCGCATCCCGGCTGCGGACTTCTACGGGTACGGGGGCCAGCCGCTCTACCTGGGTCACCAGGGGTGGGTCGAGCGCACCGACCGCATCGTCGTGCACGCGACGCCCGAGGTCGCCTGTCCGCACAACGGCCGGGTTCGGATGGTCTTCCAGGGGTACCAGATCCTCGGCCCCATCAGCATCACGGACGCGCTCGGCCTGAGCGGGTAGAGGTCCAGGCTGGAGCGTGGCTAGGTCTCGAACCTCCGATGGGGTAGAGTGACACCGTGAGCAAGCGAGACGACCCACGACGAGGACGAAGCCGGGGGAGCGGCGCGTTGCCTGTACCCCCGACGGGCTTTTTGCCCATCCCTGGTCAGGACCGAGTCGCCGACCCGCATTCGATTCGGGGCGGTAGTGGAGTGATCCCTGCGCACCTCGTGCAGGAGTTTCTGACGAAGCTCCCGAGCCGGTCTCTGGTCCCGTGGTACCGAACGCTGACCATCGACGGCGACCTAATTGACTCGGCGTCGACCTCGGCGCCCAACGTCCAGGGTCAAATCGACGACACGCAGACGCGAATCACTCGCATCATCATGTACATGGCGCAGTTCTGGTACATCCGCGGCAACGACCCTGTCGACGCGGATGTCCTGGAGCGCTACCAGGATGACCAGGGGATCAACGGGCGGTTGAGCTTCAACCTGTTGCTCAACAACACCAACCCGCTCAACGTCTCGGCGTCGACCTTCGATCCCGGTTTCACTGTACCTCGTGTGGTGACTGGTTTTCTGGCGTTGAACGTGAACCTGCTGGAGATGGGGGGTGCTCAGCCGTCGGTCATCTATGTCGCAGAGAACCAGCGCATCGACGGGCAGTGGCACTTCAACCCGCTGACCACTACCGGCAACACGATCACCCACCCGGCGATCGATCCGGCTTCGGTCGGCGTCGAGCTTCGCGGCTACACCACACCGACGGCGGAATTCGAACGGGTGATGAACATGGTTCGGCGGTAACCGATGGGGAAGCAGGTATGGCCCATCGCTGGCGGCGCCGTCGGCGTATACGACCTGGACACCGCTGCGGCGGACACGAACTGGGTCGAGCTGACTTCGGCGAGCTTCACCAATCAAGCGACGGGTGGGGCGGTTCCCGCGCTGGGGCGATTTGTGCAGGTGCAGTACGTCAACGAGAGTCAGAACATCGCCTACGTGACGTTCTATGAACCTGACCCTGCAGATCCGGCTACGGGGACCATCCGGTGTCTACCGGACTCGATCACGCACATCGACCTGCGTGGGGTCGCCAAGACCGGCAACGCGGACAACACGCGCTACCTCACGAAGCTGAGCTACAAGAAGGGCACTACGGCCGACGACGGCCAGATTGTGTGCCACTTCGCTACCGGTGACTACGCCAGCTAGCTCGGTTCCCGACGTCGCCCGACTCATGTAAGGTCGGTCTGACATAGTCGAGAGGTGACCCATGAAGCCCTTGTTTGGCATCGCCGAGTCGTCGAGCAACCAGACTGCGCAATTCGTCTGGCGCAGCGGTCCACGTTTCTCCAGCATGAGCCCGTCCGACTCCCCTGGTCCTCCCCAGAGCGCTGAGTGCGACGTCCACATCTGGAAGGCCCCAGACGACTCCCAGGTGCTCGTGGGGCTCGTGGTTCCGTGTCCGCACTGCAAGTTCCCGATCCTGGTCAACCCCGACCAGCGCGCGGCCGGCATCTCCCCGGATGGACGGCTGACGCTGCGGCAGGTCACCCAGTGCCCCGGCAGGTGGCGCATAATGGACGCGCACGGGAACGTCAGGACGGACCGCAACGGCTCGCCGAAGATCGCTCGTTGTGGGTGGGCGGCGGTCATCGTCGATGGGACCGCGCACAACCCGCAGTGCCCGAAGCTCTCAGGCCAGTCCTGCCGGTGTGGGCAGGAGCTGTCGCCCGGTGAAGCGGCGGCTGTGGCGACTGGTCGCGCGTGATGGCGGCCAATAACCCCTGGACGATGGATAAGCAGTTCCGGCGCCACGACCTGAGTCGGGGCCGGGACGAGCTGCGCGACCAGCGGCTCGTTGACGCGAAGCGTCTGTCGCCTATCGAAATCGCGCAGCAGATTGGGGTCAACGACTTCGGGCGCCCAGAGGGCATCTTCGTCTACGGCAAGGACCGGACGACAGAGCGGGAGTTCGCGTGCGACCTGGACCTCTCCGAGGTCCGCGACAACATGGGCGTGGTCCACGTCGTCTGCGTCGGTGTCCAGCTCTTGTGCCCCCGCTGCGGTGCGCCGCTCTACGTGAAGAGCCCCGGGCTCGGGGGTGACCACGAAATCGAGCTGCACTTCAACAGGCTCGTGCGCTCGACGAACGACGGGAAGCTGCGCCCCACCTTCACCATTGATGGGCACTTCGGTTGCGACTACTCGGACCACGAGATGTCTGGCGTTCAGCAGGGGCGCGACGCGCGCATCCAGATGAAGTGCGGCTGGCGTGGCGGCGTCTACAAGGGTCGGTGCTTCGACCACGACGTGAAGCGCAGTCTGCTCGCCCGGTGAACCCTATGACCTTTTTGGTTCTACTCGTCCTCGCGATCCCTGGCCCTTCGCTCGACCTCGCCGAGGGAATGACCGCAGCGATGTGCTCAAAGGCGGCGATGGGCCTTAAGGACATGCGCTGGGACCGGAATGGCTCGCGTCCTGAGTACGTCAAGTCCAGGCTCGACCGTTGCTCCAAGCTGCTACTCCTGGCCCATGACGAGGGCTTCGGTCGGTCCGGGCTCGCCCGGGTCCTCGCCATCGCGTACGCCGAGACGAACTTTCGAGCCGGCGCTGTGGGCTCCGTCGGCGAGCGCGGCATGCTCCAGGTTCGTCCCGAGAAGCACTGCCATCTGGCTCGGATCCCAGACCTTGTCCACAAGACGGTGAGCTGCCACTACGAGCTGGCGGGCCTTCGGTATCTGAAGTCCCTGGTGCAAGGGGAGACGGCCCGGGCGCTCAAGCACCGCGGCAAGTTCCAGTGGACGCGGGTCCTGCGCCGGTACAACGGCTCGGCGGCGTACGCGGTCAAGGTCGAGCGCTACGCCAAGACGGTGCTGCGGCGGTGGGCGCTGTGAGCAAGAAAACCCGAGGGAACCCGCTCCTGGCTCAACCTCCCGTTGTGGGGAAGCACCGTGGTGGTAGTCGGTGGACTGAAGACGTCGAGCGCGAGTTCGGCTACATGATGCGAGACTTCCCACCTGAAGCTCAGCGGGACATATACTGGGGCGTTCATGTGAGTTGTGAGCCGTTCACAGCTATGGCGTACGCACTCAATTACCGGTTGCTGACTGAGAACGATTGGGGCCTCGACGACGTCGGTGTTCCAGCCGTGCTGCTCGCGTTTGGCAAGCTACCAAAGAAGAAGCTCACCAACTTCGATCTGGATGTCCTGGGCACAGCCAAGGACCTGCTTGCTGTCGCCGCTGAATTCTCGGACGCGATCGGTGAAGATTTCGACCTTTCGGGGGAGCCGGATTGGGGCGAAGTTAAAGAGTGGGCTGCTGAGCACGAGGGTTTTAGGGAGATTGCAGGCGACTACGGAAGGAGCAACTACGAGGACGTCGATTGGGCCTTGGAGGAGTCGAGCCTCGGGGGGATCGCTGGGGACTTCGCGAACCGACCGGACGCCACTGCGTTTTTCGATGCGGCGATGTCGATGGCGTTTTGGGAACACGAAACCGGCGACACTCTAGACTCGGAAGAAGCGAGGAAGGTCGCGGTAGACATGGCTGGTCGCCTCGTACCTCAGCGGCGGTACTTGGGCGACATTGACTACGAGTACCTTGTTGGGTTCGTGATCGTGCCCGGCTTCGGGGGTGTATCGATCGACGAGCACTCTGACTGGACTGAAAACGTCGTCTCGTTGCACGAGTTCACGAACCAGGAGTCGTGCAAACCGCTCGATCCACGGGAGATTTTTCGAAGCTTCGATTCGGTGTGGGAGGCGAGCAACGATCTACTCGACGTGGCCTTCAAGCTGGGTTGCATTTACACCGTCACTGGTGAGCGGGTGGAAGAGTCGAGCGAGTGGGAGAAGCTTCGACCGCAGTTCCAGTGGTGGCACGGAACCAATCTTGACCGCGCCATGTCGGCTTTCCCGAAGGCTTTTCCGCGTACCAAGCACTTCGAGTTCGTCTTCGACGGTAGTTTCCGATGTGCCCCGGAGTTCGAGGATGAAGACGATGGTTATCGGGTGCTGTAGCTACTACTCCAGATGTCTTCTGGTAACGGGAGTCTGAAACCGTCGGAAGCTTTCCGAAAAAGCCTTGCTAGCTCGCGTACGGGTTGGGATAGTCGGCGGCACATTTCGCGGAGCTGGGCACGTGATCTACGTCGGCGAAATCGAGAAGAAGACCAAGGGCTACACGCA
>Ga0080013_1000802_pt1 | contig 43326 bp, 74 predicted proteins | sample ETNvirenome_6_85_FD_69236 | JGI IMG/M metagenome (GOLD analysis project Ga0080013, IMG submission 69236) | Marine viral communities from the Pacific Ocean - ETNP_6_85 (SPADES assembly) (version 2) | ecosystem: Environmental > Aquatic > Marine > Oceanic | place: Pacific Ocean | collected 2013-06-19 | reverse complement strand
CTTTATTGTTTGATCCTGACTTCATGCACCTTGTAATGGGTGAACCAAGATTTAAAATATCTGATCTTCATTCTAATAAACAATTTGGTTTTGTACTTTCTGTTGATATGTTAATTGGCGCAGCACTCGGTAACGATGGCGCTAAAAAACATATTACTGTACAAAATAACGCTTAATAAAGGAGGTATAAAATGTCATTAAGTGATAAAAGGACACTTTCTGCTCCTGGTTATAATGCGGAAGAATTAGTTGTAATAGAATATGATTTTGCTGAAGATGGTGGTGCTACTGGTGATTACGATATCATAGAGAATGGAGGTACAGATAATATGCTAATTGAATTAGATCATATTCATGCTGAAACAGCAGTTACATCTGCTGGTGATCCTACATTAGATATTGGTAAAGGTGATGGTGGTACTGAAATTGCTTCAGATATTCTTAAAGCAGAATTAGCAGCAGATTCAATAGTATTACCAGATACAGCAGGTACTAAAATAGTTCTAGCAAATGGAGAAAAATGTGTTTTAGGAATTGAGGTAGCAGCAATAACTGCTGGTAAATTCCACATGACTTTCAAAATACAAAGAGCTAAATTTGATACTTAAACTTAAAATGCCCTTGGTGGAGGGTTTAAAAATATCCACCACCCTTTTATGGATACAAGAATAATATTTTCAGATAATTCAACACTAGAAGATATCACAATTAATGCTAATGATTATCATAGTGGTAGTGATGATATTGCTTTTGTTGCCGCTGATGATAAATTATTTATAGGGTCATATTTACCTTTTAATCATCTCTATATTAAAATGGGTTCTAATGTAAACGCTAATGCTAGTGTTATGACTATTAAATATTGGGATGGTTCTAATTTTAGAGAAGTAGCAGAATTGATAGATGAAACAAAATCAAGTGGTGCAACATTAGCTCAATCTGGTTTTATTACTTTTATTCCTCATAAAAAATATGATTGGCGTGAAGAAGATACAGTAGATGTAGAAGATAATGAAGAAGTTACTGATTTAGGTAGTGTAAAAATATATGAAAGATATTGGATACAAATTACTGTTAGTGCTGATTTAACAGCTAGTACAGATTTAGCTTGGGTAGGTAATTTATTCAATAAAAATGATAATGATATTGAAGGACGTTATCCAGAATTAGCTAATTCAACTACTAAAACTAATTTTGAATCAGGTAAAACTGATTGGGAGGAACAGAGAGTTGAAGCAGCAAAAGAAATTATTCAAGAATTAAAAAGAAGAAATATTATAAAAGGTTCTGGTCAAATTCTAGAAAGAGATGATTTTAGATTAGCTAGTATTCATAAAACAGCAGAAATAATTTATAATGCTTTTGGTTCTGCTAGAGATGAAGAAAGAGGTAAAGCAATTAAAGCTTTTAGTATAGCTATAGATGGTTTTATAGCTAGTATAGATAATGATAGAGATGGTAGAAGTGATTCAGAAGAAAGAGAAGAAACTACGGCTCATGGAGTGAGATAATGAGTAATTTTAGTACTACTTATGATCAAATAAGAAGTGTATTAGCTATTTTATTTAGCGATAAAGGTGAATTAGAAAGTCCTGATAATTTAATAGATAATGTAGATCAAGTATTAACTAATGGTTTTGGTGTAATAGTTGGACCAGCAGTACCACAAGATTTTGATTACGCTGAATTTCTAGAAGATAGAGATTTTACTATAGTTTTCACAGAAGAAGTAAGAGCTATACCAGGAGATAAATCACCATTATTAACTATTAAAAAGAATATGATTGAAGATCAAGTAACATTAAAAAAAGATTTTCTATCTTCTGATCAAATTGGAGTGGGTTCTAGTGTTCAGAGAATAGAATTAGTTAGTGCTACAGGTGTAGATTTTATACCTGGAAAAGAGAATATTTTAACTACAAGTGTCACATTTGCTGTTGGTATCAGTGAGACTATAAATACATAAAGGAGTGAAGAAATGACTACACCTACTAGATCAGGCGTAATGGCTTTTAAAGAAGAAACGACTGAAGGCACTCTCATTGCACCAGTAGCAGCAGATTTTGTGCCAATGCGTGATGGGTTTTCCTTCCAAGGTGAACTTGAAACAATAGCATCTGATGAAATGGTTGATGATATTGGTTCTACTAAATCTTTTGTTGCTAAAGAAGTACCTAAAGGTACATTTCCAAAATATTTAAGACATTCAGGTACTGAGGGTACTGCACCTGAATATGACATACTTATTAAATCAGCAATGGGTTCTCAAACTGATAATTCAACAGAATATGATACTATTGCAGGTTCTACTGCTGGCACATCATCAGTTAGAGGTAAAGTAGTAGTAGATAGTGGAGAAGGTTCAAATTATGTTAAAGGTCAAGCTCTTTTAATTAAAGATGGTACTAATGGTTATAATATAAGAAATGTTTATACTATTTCAACAGATGATCTTAATTTCAATTTTAATGTATCAAGTGCTGCAGGTACAGGAGTAAATCTAGGTAAAGCTAATCACTTCTCACCATTAGCAGATGGTCATCCAACTTTTAGTGCTTATCATTATGGTCAATCATCCAGCGCAGATTTTAAACAAGGTATGGCTGGTTGTAGAACTACTTCAATGGCTTTTGAATTTCCAGCTAATGGTTTTGCTGAAGTTAGTTTTGATTATGAAGGCATTGAATACTTCATGAATTATATCGAAATAGATGCTACTAATAATAAAATTAATTTTATTGATAATGTTGCTGAGATTACAGTAACTCTAGATTCTGGTGTATATAAATCACCACTAGCTCTAGCTGAAGAAGTAGCTAGTAAAATGACTACTGGTAGTGCTGCTTCTCAAGCTGATACTATTACTTGTACTTTTGATTCTTCAGCAGGTAAATTTGCAATAACTTCTGATGGTGGTACTTTTGAATTACATTGGAAAACTGGTACTAATGGTTCTGATAATACAGATACACATGCTGGTACTATTCTAGGTTATAGTGATGCAGCAGATGATACAGGAGCTACTACTTATACTGCTGATAATGCACAGAGTTATGATCCACCAGTTACACCATCTTATGATGATTCAGATAATATAGTTCTTAAAGATGCAGAACTTCTAATTGGTAATTTCGATGATATTACTGATAGAAAATGTGTTAATGCATCATGCACTGTTGGTACACCTAAAACAGATGTACCAGATTTAACTGCAGAGAATGGTCTTGATTCTTCAATTGTAACTTCTAGAGAGATAACTTTTACAGCTACTATAATTCTAGAACAACATGAAGCAGGTCTTTTTGATGCATTCATAAATAACACTACTAGAAGTCTCATGTTCAATTGTGGTCCTAAAACTGCTGGTAACTGGGACGCAGGTAAATGTTTTAATCTTTATATGGCTAATGCTTCTATAACAGCAGTTACTAATGAGGATAATGATGGTTATAGAGTTCTTAATGTTACTGCAATAGGACATGTCGATGAAAGTCAAAAGGATGTACATATAAATTTCGTATAATAACAAGCTAGGAGTTAAGAGATTCTTCAGAAATATAATTAAAAATCTCACCAATTCTTTTAGCGGAGGAAATCATGGAAAAGAAAATTACAGGTGGTAAAATTAATTACCGTAAACCTAATGTTGCAGAGAAGATGATACTTCTTGGTGAAGTTGGTTTAAGTGGTAAAGACCTTCAAGAACTTGATGGTAAAGGTGCTAATGAATCACCTAAAATGTTAATCATGCTTGGTAAGATGGTTTTACGTTTAGAAGATTATGTTGAAACTGTTGATGTTAAAATAAAAGGTCAACGCATTACTGAATACTCCAAACTATTAGAATATGATGAATGTTTTGAAGAACTATCTGAAATTGCTTTAAGTTTACTTGGTGGTGAGGTAGAGAAAGGAAAAAAGCAAGAATCAAAGAATTAATATCATGGATTAATAGAAAAATTCCACCAGATACAATGATTGATATAGTAGGTAAAAAAAGAGTGCTAGAAACGAAATCAATGATTTACTGGATTGATCAATATAATCTTTTTACTAAGTGTAGGAATTTAGGTATTAAGTTTGGTCCTAAAGATATTACTGCAGAACAGGTAGAAATATTTGCTATAATCAAAGAAACTATTGAAGATAGTGAAAATAAAGGTAAAAAATAATGGCATTCGGACCCTTCACATTAGATTTTAAGATTCGAGTAAGTAATGAACTCGATACACAACTTAAAAGGTCTTTAAATAATACTAAAAAATTAAATACTAATTTTGGTAGATTAAAAAATAGAGTCACTGGCATACTACCTGCTATTAGAAGAATGAACCAAGCTTTTGGTAATATTCGTTTTACTCTCCAAAACTTACAATTCTTATTTGCTGCTATTGGTGGTGGTGCTGTATTTATTAAGTCTATTCAAGAATCTATTAAACTTAAAAATAGTCTAATAGGTTTACAATCAATAGCAAGAAATTTAGGTAAAGATGTTTCAAAAATAACAATAGCAGCTAAAGAATTAGCTAAAGATGGTCTTATACCATTAGCAGATGTATCTAGAACATTAAAGAATTTTCTATCTTCAGGTTTGGATATACCAAAAGCTATAGAGTTATTTAAATCTTTTAGAAATGCTGCAGCATTCAATCGTCAAGGACAATTAGATTTAGCATCAGCAATTGCTAGAGCATCAGATGGTTTTAAAAACCGTTTATCTATATTAGTTGATAATGTTGGTCTTACTGAAAATTTAAGTCAAATTGAAAAAAGATTTCAAAAAGAAACTGGTAAATCAACTAAAGCAATGACAGAACAACAAAGATCATTTGTTCTAGCTAATGGTTTGATTAAAAATGCTGGTAGGTTTACAGGAGATTATAATAGATTATTAGCTACTTTTAGTGGTAGATTATCAGAAGTTGGTGGTAGGTGGAAGTTCTTTTTAGCGGCTTTAGGTGATACTGTTACAGAAAGTAAAGTAGCACAAAAGTTTTTAGGTGATTTAGCTGCTATTTTAAAGACAATGGAAGTATTAGTAAAAAGTAATAGTAAATTATTAGGTGATGTATTTGTTAGTTCTTTACTTGTTTTAGCTAATACTGTTGGTATTCTAGCAGTACAATTTTTAAACTTATTTAATGTTTTTAAGAAGATTAAAGACGCAACTTTAGATTTTGGTACTAATAAATTTAAACAAGATTTAGTTCTTGCTGGTAGAGAAGTTGAAAGATTAGAAAATAAAATAAAACAATTACGTGATATACAATCTAAAAAAGATGTTAAATCACCAGGAATAACTAAGGCTATAGAAAGATTTGAAATAAGTAAAGATTTTGAATTACGTGAACAAAAAAGATTAAGTGGTTTATTAGAAAAATCATCAACACCATTTGATCAATTAAGTATTGGTTTAAATGAATTAAATAAAACTATTAAAGATTTAATAGAAAAAACTAGTTTAAAAGGTGCAGGTGTTAAAGGTAAATCATTATTAACTACAGGAGCTACTGCTGTAGATAAAGTAACACCAAAACAAAATCTTTTTGAAGGATTTAGTTTAAAAGGTAAAGCTGCTAAAGGTGTATTAAGTTTACTTAGTGGTACAGGTGAACAAGCAGCTTTAGGTGCATTAGGTCAAATACCAGGATTTGGTCCTGTATTAGCTTTTCTTGCTAGAGGTCCAGAAGAAGTAAGAGCTTTTATTAAAGAATTTATAGAAAGTGTACCAGATATAATACAAGCTATAGTAGAATCATTACCAGTAGTAATTGAAGAATTAGCAGCAGCTATGCCCAGAATAGTAAATGCATTAGCTAAGAGATTTAGTGATCCTAGTTTTATAGCTAGATTAGCTAAAGCTTTTGGTACAGCTATGATAGAAGGTGCTAAGAATTTTACTGAAGAACTTGTAAAAGGTGCTCCTAGATTTATTGAAGAATTAATTAAAAAACTTGGTGAAGCATTTGGTAAGATAGGTACTGGTGGTTTTCTTAGTGGTGGTTCTAGTGGTATAGGTGGTGCATTAAAAAGTTTTACGTTTGCATCAGCTATAGGTGGTGGTGTAGGTGGTGCTGTTAGTGCTGCTGGTTCAGTATTTAAATCATTAGGATTTGCTAAAGGTGGTCAAGTAAAAATACCAGGATTAGCTAATGGTGGTGTAGGTGAAGTACCACAAGGTAATCCTTCTGATGGTTTTTTAGCTAGATTACAAACAGGAGAATTAACTATAACTAGAGATACTAATAGAAAACTAGATGATTTCTTAGATGCACAAGCTGGTACTGGTGGTGCAGAACAAGTAGTAAAAGTTGAAACTACATTAAATGAAAGAACACTTGTAGATACAATTATTAGACTTCAACGTAATGGACAAATATAATGGCAGCTATAGACAATCATAGAATTAGATTTATGAGTAATAACTTGATTAGTCTTACTGTACCTAGTTTTACTTATAGTTCAGAAAAAACAGGATTTGAAGCTAATAATGCTTTAAATAACTTTAGATCAGAGATATGGAAGCCTACAGGACATTTTGAAATAACTTCGTCTAATAATAAAATATATATTAATGATGGTGGTGCTGTAACAATAACATTAACTGCTGCTAGTTATACTACTCCTGATTTACTAGCTACACATATTCAAACACAACTTAATGCATCTAGTTCTAATTGGACTGTATCTTATTCAGCAACTACATATAAATTTACTATATCTAATACAGGATCAGTAACATTAGTTCTTACATCAACTACTAATGCAGCATGGGATACAATAGGATTTACAGGTGCTAGTGATTTAGTAGGTACTAGTTTTACTGCAACAGAACAACGTAATCATACAGAAGAGTTTTTAAAATTTGATTTGGGCTACCAAGCAGAGATAGATTTTCTCGGTGTTATTGGAAGTATTTCCTCAGTTTTTTTGTTATCTTCCTCCGCTACAGTAACACTTGAAGGAAATAATATTGATGATTTTAGTAGTCCACCCTTCTCTGAAACTGTCTCAGTGACAGAGAAGGGCATCTTTAACTTCTTTGATAATAGTTCAGATAACAGATATAGATTTTGGAGATTAAAAATAGAAGATAAATTTAATTTTGGTGGTCCTGAAGGTATAGAAATAGGTAATGTTTATATGGGTTCTTATGAAACATTTACAGCACGTAATGTTGGTAAGTCTTTTCAGATACAAGAATTTGACCCTTCATCTATATCTGAATCTCAATCAGGTGTTATCTTCTTTGATAAAAGAACTAAGTATAGAGTTATGAATTCTTTACCATTTTTTGCATTAGATCAAACTAGTAGAGAAACATTACAAGATGTATTTGAAGATGTTGGTAAGACTACACCATTCTATGTTTCTATTGACCCACAATTAAGGATAAGCACAGATATAGAAGATTTAACAATGTTTGGTGTGTTTACTGATAGTCCTACTTTTAGTCATATAGTTAATGGTTTATTTAGTACAACTCTTAAAATAAGGGAATTAGTCTAATGGCTTTTAATCAATTTAATAAAATTAAAATAGTAAATGTATTTGAGAGTGATGAAACTCTTGAGATGGGTAGAATACAATTATCTGCTAATGGAGAGTTAAAACATATTAGAGCAGAATTACATATACATGGTAATCTATCTGGTGGTGAGAAAGTTAGATGTAAGATAGGTCTTACTAGTGATGATACAGCTCCTTATGCTACTTCAGATTGGGTAGTGTTAACAACATTTGATACTTCAGATGGTACTGATGATTTTATTGGTTGGTTAAGATTTGATTTTGATCGAGAAAATGTTAATAGTAATGAAAATTATTATGTATGGATTGAATCTGATAGTTATACTAGAAATGCAGATACTTTTTATATAGCAATGGTTTTAGACCATCCTTATGCTACATATTCATCTGTTGATAGTCCAGCATTAACAACATTTGGTATGCAAGTATTTACCTTTGTAGAGAGTTAATAAAATGGCTAATGAGTTTTCTACACGCAAAAGTAATCCAGCTAGTAAGAAGTTTAATTTAGTTAGACTACAAGTAGCTAGAGAAGTAGGAGCGAGTTTAGTACTAGATAGTGGTACTACTTATACACATACTTTTCATGTTAATGAAGTAGAAAAAGTTGTAGTAGATGGTACTACTTATACAGAAGTATCGAGTTCACCATCTTCAACACAATATATATTTGATGAATCAACTAAGTTATTAACTATTAATTTAGGAGCAGCGTATTCAGCACAACAAGTTGTAGTATTTTACTTTTTGTTCTATACTAAGGATGAATCTAGAATAGCTCCTGAAACACCAACAGATTCTAGTTCGGCAGATAGAATATGGAGTCCTAGAATACTTAATCCTCCTAAAACTACTGTAGACTTTAAAAACATAACTGATGGTAAATTACAATTCGGATCATCAGCTTTACGATTACATAACCAAGATCATGATTTCGAACAATACCTTACTGATGAAGATTCGTTTGCTAATAAAGAAGTCACCATTTGGACAGCTCTTGATGATGCTGAACATGTACAAATATCTTATAAGGGTAAAATATCCAGACTTACAGTTAGTGAAGAAGTTATTATTGATTTTGACGATAATCTTGCACTTCTTGATCAGACTTTTTTCAGCAATGGTTCTTACCTTTCATCGACTTTTAACTCTTCTAAGTTCAGCACTATGGACCGTTCTAAGGAAAATGAACCTATAAGAAAATTATATTCAGAAGTAACTACATATTCTGTAGTAGAACAAGACGTAACAAAATTATTATATAAATTATCATCAAGTAAAATGTTAGAAGCTGTTTGTACCGATTTCGATGATGAAATTACAACTTCTAATAATAGAGAGTGGGGTACAATACTTTCAGAAGGAGATAATGGTGATCAAACGGATACCGTTCAAGCGGTTAGCAATCCATCAGGGACAGATTACACACTGGTTACGTATTCATCGGGTAAAAAATTTAGAATTGGTGATACCTTACTTATTGATGGTACTCACCGTGTACAAGTGTGGAATGTTGAAGCTAGTGGTGACGCATCCAACACATTTAGATGTACTTATAATGCATCTATTGCTACTTCTCAGTCTATCTCACGTAAAGGAGTATCTGCTGTTGTTATTAGACAAAACGATACAGATTATTACCCATTATATGATAGAGACTATTCCCTTTCGGTTGGGACCAATGATGCCATTTTAATTACATTTGGCAATAATTTTGAAGCAACATTAAGTATGTCAATACTTGATCCTAATGCTGATAAAGTTAAATTTAGAGCATGGGCGGATACAGGTAAAAGCGTTCAACATGGTGATGTTATAGAAGATGTATTATCCACATTAAATTTTGATGTTAATGCTGCATCTATTACTGCAGCTAATGGTACTAGTTTAGATACTAATTTTTATATACCTTATATTAATGATCCGGTATTTCCTACATTTGGTAATGTAATAGAATCTATACTTAGATCAACTTTAGGTTATTTAACTATTAATACTGATCTTGAAATAGAATACGCTTTACTTAATACGCCTAGTCCTGGTGCTACAGATACAAGAGACGATAATGATATACTTAAAGAAACGTCCGAAATTAATATTGACTATAGTTTTTTATATAATTCTATCACTCCTATTAATAGCCATGATATTATTGAACTAGATTATACTAATGTTGGTTTTGAATCTAATAAAGCCACATATCTTCATGAAGTCAAAAGAAATAGAGAGTTTAATCATGTATTAACTAGTCCGGATAGGACACAACAGGTTATTAATTTAATTAGTGAAAGAAAGATACAATACATATATAAGATAAAATCTAAGGATTTAGATAGTATTGTAGGAGATGATTACGAATTATCAGGTATTTCCCTACCCGGAGATGCCAGTTCGAAAGATGTTACAATATTAGAGATTGAGAAACAACCTGAAGAAACTATTATTATATCTTCAGATTTATTAGGATTATAATATGGGTGAAATAAAAACTTTAGAATTTTCTGATGCAACAGCAGTAACAGCACCAACAGATACAACAGATTACATAGCATTAAATAAACGTAATGGTACTACTGCTCCAACAGTTAATGAAGATAGTGATGATGGTTATGCTGTTGGTTCTATATGGTCTGATACCACTAATGGTAAAGATTATATATGTCAAGATGCTACAGTAGGTGCAGCAGTATGGACACAGTTTGCACCAGCATCAGCACCAGCATCAAGTATAGTTTCTAAAACTACAACATATACAGTTACTACTGCTGATGATATTATTGATGCTGATACATCAGGTGGCACATGGACATTAACTCTTTATACTGCTGTTGGTAATGGTGGTAAGAAGATAATAATCAAAAAGACTACTTCAGATTCAAATACTCTAACTGTTGATGGTAATTCTAGTGAAACAATAGAAGGTAGTACTACAGTACCTATTACAGATGAAAATGAATTATTAGAAATAGTATCAGATGGTAGTAATTGGGAAATTATTAATAGAACTAAAAAGATTGTTTATGAAGAATTAGTTGGTACTAGTGGTCCACATACAACAGTGATGCCAGGAGATGATACTATACCTCAAAATACAGAAGGTACAGAAATATTAACAGCAACAATAATTCCTGGTGCTGGTGTATCAGAAGTATTAGTAGAAGTAGTTGGTTCTATTGCTGAAACAACAAATGTTAGTAATACTTTAACTGCTGCATTATATCAAGATTCTACAGCAAATGCAATAGATGCTAAATCATGTGGTCAAAGTGGCGACAATAATGATCAACGTGGTGAATATACAATAAGAACAAAAATAAGTGTAACAGTTGGTACATCAACAACATTTAAATTACGAATAGGTGGTAATAATGGATCAACTCAATTATATGCTAATAGATATTTTACTAATGTTGGTGGTACATTAGGAGCAATAATGGTTACTTCAATGACAATAATAGAACTATAAGGATTTAATTATGCATAAGAATGCTTTAATATTACGTAAAGGTAAACAAATATATTTACAACAATTTTTACATCTAGAAGATAATGATGAACTTATATGTAAATGTGACTTAACAGAAGAAGAACAGGAATATATAGATGCGTTTTATCTTAATATAGATGGTGAATTATGTATAGATGAAGTTATTAAACTACAATGTATACAAAAGTGTGAATTACAAAAACGATTAGATAATATAAGGGATAAACGTAAACAAGTATATCCTTCAATAGAAGATCAACTTGATACTATATATCATGAAGGTTTAGAAGCTTGGAAATCACAAATTAAAGCAGTAAAAGATAAGTATCCTATAAGGTAATATAATGAGTGATAAAATAGATAAGATATACGATAAACTATGCGACATTCATGAAGATATGGGTAATATTAAGTCTAATCAAGAGAATCAAGGTGAAGAGATAGATAGGCTTAGAAGTCTAACAGTTAAAAACTCTTCATTTATATCTAGATTTAAGGGTGCTTTAGGTATATTTAGTAGTGCAGGTTTAATAGCTGGTATTAAGTATATATTCTTTAATGATCAATAATTATTTATCCTTCTTAAGCTTAATTTTATACCATCTAGCCATATTCATACCAGGAGTTACATCCACATCAATCCTATAATTACACATGAGATCAAATATCTTACCCATTATTTTTACCCAATCAAACATATATCATTCCTGTAAGAGTTAACCATAAGTAGCTAATATATAGTAATCAACACAACCTAATAAACCCACAATCAAAACTAATATAACCCTTATATAAACATCCATTCTAAGCTATCTCACGTCCATTCTAAGCCATCCTAAGTACCTACCCTATACCCTACTATGGGTGAGTAATATGGCTTCTTAGAATCGATTTAAACGCTTCATTTCCACTCTATTTCAGGTAAAGTGCTGTAATAACACTGATTACCTCTACCCTTATGTCTTTTTAGTATGTTAGCTTGTATCATATCTCTTACAATAGTACGTGTTCTTTTAGGAGTTAATCCTATTATTCTTGATATCTGTAGTGGTGATTGATATGGTGCATCTTTGATATAATGAAATATCTTAAATCTAATAGGTGATAGTTCTATCTCTTTATTAGTCATAGTATATTCCTTATCTTCTTAATCTTACTTAAATGAAAGTTACAACATTTTCTACTACAATAGTTATTATCACCCATTAATGCTTGGAATGATTTACGCTTAAAGAAGTTACCACATATACACTTGAAATACCAATACTTACTACGCCATTTATCATATCTAAATACGGGTAATATACCATATAGATGTTCTACCTTTTTAAACTCTTTATATGCATCTCTTTTAAATCTTTCAGTTTGGCATTTACTACGTACTTCAGGAGTAAGTAGATTAAGATATAATTGATTATTATAACAATGCTTACATTTAGTAACATTCTTATATAGTAATGCTGATTCATCAGCACATTTAATATGACCACATGAACACTTTACAAACCATTTATATGTATAACTATTATTACTTAACTTTCTATCTGTTCTTCTTTGTTTTCTGAATACTGGTAGGACACCTATATTTTTAGCTGCTAATCTTTCATACGTTTTAGTTAAGTTTTTAACTATTCCCATTTGTTAATATTACCAAGCTAAAGACATTTAATAACATGATTATTGATGTAGTTATAAAAGTAGTTACATAATATTTAGTTTTATTATCTAAACCGCCCATTATAGCAAAATAAATAGATATATTAAGCATTAATACAAAACAAATAAACATATTCATTCTTTATCCTCTAATTTTTTTATTCTCTTACTTATTTTTTTAATCATTCTTATCCTATCATCATAGAAGGTATGCGAAGAAGTTCTTATAAAAGTTTTAATTAATCTAATAGCTCTCTTTAAGTACTCAATCTCTTCTTCTATCTCACATGACATATAGCTGATGCCTCATTACCTGATGTACCCGCTTTTATCATTCTCTCTACACAATTTCTAAAATCCTGTATCTTTAATGGTGGTAATGGTACTAAACTACAGCCACTAATTAAGATCAGTATTATGAATAAGTTGATATTCTTTAATATATTCATTTAATTCCTTTAATTTATTATTTAAAACAATAGTTTTATCTAACATCTTTTTACAACTATCCATCATAACTTTATTAGTAATCTTAGCCCTTTCTAATGGATCAGTTATATTTTCTAATGCTTTGTCTACTTTCTTTTGTAATTGTTTTAATTCTGGGTGCTTTTTTAAATAGGCATCTTTTTCTTTTTCTAATCTAGCTATTTTTTCTTTATCTATTTTATTAGCCATTATCTTCTACCGGATAAAATTGTGTATCATCTAATAAATCTTTATGCGTCTGTGACATTATATTAATATTAACTATAAATACAGTCCAATATTTTACAACTTCAGTTAACCACCATAAAGTATGACCCACTAGCCTATACCTAATACCCACTTCATCTATATATTCTACATTATCTTTTAGATCATCAAATTTAATATGACTAACTAGTACTGTTATTTTAATACCTGTGGGAGATATATAAGTTTTAGTATCACTCATTCAAGTATCTTATCAATTAAATTTAACTTAAGTCCTTCTTCCATATTATAGGTTCTATCATATATTTTAGATTTGTTATACCATTCTTTATAAGGGATACCTATCTTATTTGCTTCAATTCTAGCTAAATTTAGCATATGAATACTAACTGCATTATAATTACTACCACCACCTCTATGAACAAATAATAAACCACCCTTTAAACCAATTCTATTAGTGCAAGTTTGCAATATAGTAAATGCTATACTACCAGCATTAGCAACATAACAATTAATTTCAATACCTTTTCTTTTGATTGTATTCATAAAATTTATCAATCCTAAACCAGTTTGTATATATCCACCATTAGAATCAATTAAAATATTTATTTTTTTTTCTTTAATTTGAAATAAGGATATATTAGAGTCTAATAAATTATAAAAATTATCACCATTAGTGCTTAGAAAATAATCATTAACTGTACTATGCATAGGTGGTAATTTACTAATAATTCTATGTTGTATTTTAGGTTCAATTACATTATAGTAAGTTCTTAATATTCCTGTATATAATGTAGAAGTTATATACAAACAAGCAAATAAATTAATACCAACCAATAAAGGTAATAAAAATAGTTTATTTATTTTGTCTAAATTCATGACCACACTTCCTAAATAAATCTTCATCTTGTAAAAGAGTTCTTTCTTTATATAATACTTTACGCTCTTTATTAATTGTATCATTAACACATTTAATTATTGTATTAGTACATGTTTTTTGTTCTGCTGTTAATTGTTGTGTATTTGGTTGAATACCGCATGTGAACATTAATACGGTAATCATTGCTGGTGTAAACATAATTTTCCTCCGATTAGGTATACTAGCACGTTTTGTGCGTTGCGTCAAATATTATTTTTATTAAGATGTTGAATCGGTAAATATCTCATTTATTTTAAATTCTTCTATTATCTCTATCTTGTCTATTCTTCTCTGTATCACTAAATTATCTTCACTCTGTATTAATACATGACTATTAGGTTTATATGTTTTAGGATGTATTAAATGAAAGAACTTTAAAAAATTACCAATCTTCTCTACTTTAGGTTCATTAAAATTAATATACTCATAATATTTAATCTTCATTTAGTACAACCCCTAATTTAGTTCTAATAGCTACCACTACATCCATAGCATCTTCAACAGCATTATGTGTAACAGTACCATTATTTATATGATTATTTATTTCTGTTAAATTGGGAATATAACCAAACTCTTCAAAATACATACTACCTGGATCAAGTATCCTATGCTTGAATCTATCAATTTTAAACCCATGCATCTTTAACCAAGGGATATCAAAACCTGCTGCATTCTTACCTGCTACAGTTATCCTTTTATCTGGAGATACTTCATCTAGGAATGATTTAAATTCAGCAGCAGCTACATGTGGCGGTACTCCTTCTTTATTACATTCAATCATAAGATCAGCATTCATTTGAAGTGCTATATAACCACCAAATATAGGTTCTGGATTTCTAATCACAATACGTTTAGTCTTTAAATCTTCTAATGGTGTTACTAGATCATCCCATATCATACCTATTTCAAGTATGAAACCTTTATCTGGTGTTAGATTAGTAGTTTCAATATCAAGTGATAAATAAGGTTTATATCCCATTATCTTCTTCCTTTACCGAATCTTGATCGGTTGTTGTTTCTTTCTCTGTTTGCTGTATCAAGGCTTTTAATGCTAACACAACTAACGTCCCTTCTAGTATTAGACACATAATCATGACTCCTACAGTATTCAGCGGCTAAATTACCCACTGACATGGCAAATAATAAACCTTTAATGTGTAATGCTATTAGTACTGTCGTAAACATATATTTCTCTCATGTTTTTGAGTATAGGATTATTTAAATTATCTTTCTCACCATTAGTAGTTATATATCTAGTGAATATATCTACCCATGGGATTTTACCATGTGCTATTGATAGCATCATTTCACACATACAAGAAAATAAAGCACCATTAAACTGTATAAACTTATTTGGATGTATCATCATCGTTCTTAGTCTTAACCACCATAAACACTTCCCTGATGTTTTTCTTTGTGTCCCTAAACAAGTAAATAAGGAAGATAATCCCAATACCCAAGATAGGCAGTAACTCCATTTTTTCTCCTTCATAATTGAATAAAATATAATCTCAGTATGTCTTAACCATCTATTGTTCAAACCTAAAGCATACCTTAACTTTCTATACCAAGGAGAATTATCTTCTAAAGCTTTAGTATTATTCCAGACTACAGTAGGTAAAAACATATAACTTTTATCTTTTAATAGGTAATAAAGAATATATAATCCTGTCATATTATCATGACTAAAATGCACTGAGGGATTATTATTATCTATAGGATTAGGGTCAAACCAAATAATATTATCTACCCTATTTACAATATTTCTTATATTTAATTGATCATCAGCAGTTAAATATCCTTTCTTTATATACTCACTTAACCAATATTCAGTAGTAAATAATACACCATTCTCAGTAGGCTTATCTTTTTCTATTAAAACTAAACCTATACTATCAAAATAACAACTCATAAACTAATCTCACAATAAAAAGTATCATAAATAAACTTAATAAAAAGTACCATATTTGCCATAATACATCACACCAATCATCATCATCATCATCTTTAAACATTATCCCATCCATAACCATAGTGACATGAATCATCAAATTCATCACCTAATTCATATAGAGCATGTGGTTTATCATGTTCAAACCAATCAAATTCTGTATATTCTGTATCTTCTGGCATCATTTAACCTTTACTAATTCATCCCAATCATACTTACCATTAGCACCAAAAACTTCATCAGCTAAACCATATTTAACAGTTTCTTCAGCAGTAAGATATACATCATGTTTATCCTTCATTGTTTCAATAAGCCAATCATATATATGTAATTTAGTTTTACCCTTCCATTTACCAGACTTATACATAATATCAGCATATATATTAAGCATTCTTTCTTGATTCTTAGTTTCTTCTTCAACTTCAGTTAATAATCTTCTATAACTATTATCATTAAGAGCTAAACAAATCATACCTTCATGAAACATAAATCTAGAAGTTGGTACCATCACACGCTTATCAGCAGCTTGAAAAAATATACTCGACATTGATCTAGCATGTGTCCAATTAACTATTACAACATCATTAGGACATGATTTAATAGCATCATATATAGCCATACCATACATCCAATCACCACCACATGTCATAGAATGAATAACAATAGTTTTATCACTTCTTGATTGGAGTATTTGTATATTCTTTATAAAGGTAGTAGTCATTTTATAGTCTACTCCTGGTTCATCTTCACATTCTTCTATAACAGTACCAAAATTACCATGCAGATAAATATTATTACCTTTTATATCAATACCTAATTCATGTATTTGTGATACCGGATCATCTGTATTATATTGTAATGTTTTAGATAAATTATGTGTATAATCTTCTTTTATATCACTCATTATAATTGCCCTAAATAATACCAACTATTACTTTCTGATTTTTCAATAAAATTATTAGGTAGTGGTGGTAATTTTGATATAACTATTTCTTCAAAATATTTCGACCAATATACAAATTGTGGTTCACGTGGTTTATATTCTATAACTTCTTTAGACTTACTATTTAATATATTCTCTATCTTCTTCATTTGATATCTTCTAAACATCTTCCTAATGAAACCAATACCAAATAAAATAGAACCTACTACACTAACAGCTATAATAACTACAATTAAAGCAAACAATTGAAACTCCATACTACCACCCCAAGGAAAATGAATTAACATCATTAATCAAATCCTTCACATTAACATCAACATAAATATCCATAGTGATATTAACGGATGAATGTCCTAATATTTTACTTAAGTGAACTATATTACCACCGTTCTTAATGTAGTGGGTAGCAAATGTATGTCTGAAGTCATGAAACCTAATGGGTTCTAAACCTAGTTCTTTACAGTCTCTTCTCAAGTAATGATTAGTAAAATTATTAACATCTATATCCCATATCAAATCATGACTACCAGGGATCAAGATAGACTCGATAATCTTCATGCATTCCTTAGTAATAGGTACTTTACGCATTTTCGATGACTTAGTACTACCTATATTATCACCTGATTTCGTACCTCTAACCAGTATGTAAAACTCGCTCTTAGACACGTCTATATGCCTCATAGAAGCGATTTCTCCTAAACGCATACCAGTGTATAGGGCAACTAGATAGAAGGGCTTAAAATGGACGTGAGACCCCTTAAAACGCATAATTTGATGCAGGTCTAAAGGTCTAATTTCTCTTTTATCTCCTTTAATGAATTTTAAACTAGTTAGAGGGTTATCTTCTAGATACTTTAATTCTACTGCTTTATTGATTAATATCTTAAAACAGTTTAGAATCTTATTAATTGTAGAAAAGCCTAAATCCCTGGCTTTAAGATTCATCCTGAAGTCTACCCCATCCTTGTAAGTTAAACTGGTGAGAAGTTTTGTACCAAGCAAGGGGTTAATGTGGTTGAAGCATATAGAGCTATAGCTTCTGATGGTCGAGGATTTGCATTCTAATGCAACTATATTATCTAACCAAAATTGAGTAAATTGATTAATCTTCATTCATTAACCTTTATACAGTTTTCAATCAAATATAATAATGTTTGTTCTACTTCATCTCTATTAACTATTTTACCTGCTTTAAGTAATACTTGAGTAAGTGTCTCAATAGTAATATCTACACCATCAGTATCACGTTTAACTAGTATGTCATGATCATCTTGTATTCTAAGAGCTAAGTCTTTGAGTGTGATATAACCCTTACCAGTTAAGTCATATAGTTTACGGTTACACATGAATTTCTTTATCTTTAATTTCATAATATCCTAAAAAAGAGAAGGGTATAGCTTATAAGTTCACGTAACTTTACTATTCCTAGAATAACGTGGTTTCTAGTCAACCCCTTCTTAAATAATCCCTCACAACACGTAGGAAGCTTCAACAGGATTAAATTATTTCTTCTAATAATTCTTTATTGTTCTTAAGAGTATAGTCTGGAATAATTCCAATGTCAAGAATATTCTCAAATATCTTTAAAGATTTATAAAGTCTTGACACATAATGCATTGGATCATGATCACCAGTATAATTCTCTTCTAATGTAAGAGTACCTTCATTATTTCTGTATAAATATACTTTATCTTCTAAATTAATAATCTTATCTTTACAAGCATTCCTAACATCTAAAGCTATCTTATCTTGATTCTCTAATACAGCCTTAGTAATAGTCTTTTTAACACACCAAGGAGTAATAGGTTCTTCTTTAGTACCTATCTTGAATACTCTCCTAAGATACTTATGGTATAAATGAAACACTTGATCTTGTTTCTTCTTTAAGAATAATCCTAGTATTTCCTTCTTAAACTCCATGCATATCTTCTCTACTTTTTGATCTTTAATAGATGACCCTTTAAATACAAACTTCTTACCATCTTCAGTATATGCATAGTTCTTAGTCTTTAAAACTATTTCTCTTTTAATCCTACCCATATCCTTAGTATCAAATTCCCAATTGATTAAAGGACCAAAATCTTCATGTACTGCTTCTTGTATTTCATCTAATAGTTCTTGACACTCTTCATCAGTAAACTTCTTACCATTAGGTTTACAAAAACTAGTACTATCAGTATCAGCATTTACAATATTAAAGTAATCCTTTTTCTCTGAAGCATCTACAGTATATCTATATTGTACTGTTTGTTCACTATCTAAATAGAATTCACCACCAGTAAATATATCAGTAGCATGATTTAATATATCTCTACCATGTTCTGTTACTTTAGATGCATGATACATACTATTAAAATGTAATCCTGGTGCACCTAAGAAACCATAGAAGCTATTAATAACAATCTTCTGTGCTGATTGTAATGCATCATAGTAAGGATCATCAGTTTCTTTAAATATTTTCTTATTCTTTAATCTTTCATCAGTAAATATATTAATGAAGATCAACATTTGTTTTAATGGGTCTTTTTCAGGACTATATATCTCAAAATGTCTCATAATAGATGGGTAAAGACTAGCAACATCTATCTTAAATACATTATCGTATATTCCAGGTTTACCATAAGAAAATGCACCTTGAAAATTCTCTTTATCATCCGGTGCTGGTATAGAATGACCTTGTGATAAATACGTTCTAATCATTAAATTGTTTATCTGTGAACCTGATGCAGATACTAGTACTTCACCAAATGTCTTAGGTATTGATCTAGTAAGGTAGAAGTAAGCAGGGCACATAAGATCAAATAAAGCTAATGCATCATCGCCATCATCAGTACAGTACTTCTTAATCTTCTCACGTTCTTCAGGTATATGCCAATTCTGACCAATCAATGCAGCATCATAGAATATTCTACCTTTCTTAACTAAACCTTCAACTTCTATGATATGTTTCAATCTAAAGTTTTCATACTTCTTAGGTACTGCGTCATAGTCCATAGCTAAAAACCATGTATCTACTAACTCTCTACCAAATATCTTTAGTTTTGGATATGCTATAGACCTTGAACCATCAAATCTTTTTTGTGAAGGTCTTTTAGGTTCTATAATAGCCGAACCATCTCTACCTAAACGAATACTAGCTTTATACTTAGTTTTCATTACATGGATCATATAAGGTAAATCATAAGTATAAATATTATGTCCACACATAAATGTTGGGTTCATATCTCTTACCCAAGCACTCCAGCAATCAATCATATCTTCTGAATTTTTAAATTCATCTAAACTAAATCTTTTCTTAGTTATTTTACCATTCTTTCTAAGAGTATTAGCTATACAGAATACTTCTGAATCATCATCAAATCTTAAACTAGCAGCTTCTATATCAAAACCTAGTACAGATACATCTTTAGGAGCTAACCCTTTAAACATGGTGAATCCATCTCTAAGTATAGCCATTTCTTTTAAATTATAAGGATACCAATACTGATCACGCTTTTTAAATATTTGTTTAGTTTTCTCTTTAAATTCTTCATGTGAATCAGTTTTCCAAACATGATCAAAGAATAGATCACCTTTTAACTTATCCATGTTGGAATGACCTATAGCTGATAGTATCCAGTAGTCCATAGGATACTCTTCAATTTCTACTTTACCATTTATTTCTTTAAAGAGTATTACATTATCATCTTTAACTTCTACTGATACTATGTGTTCAGTAGAATCATGACCATAAAGTAATTCTTCATTAGTTAACTTCAAATCTCCCTCCGCTAAGAGAAGGTCGGTGTGGTGGGATTTTAACCCACGCTCTCTACTGTTCTGTTTTTATAGCCTAGGCGTAGCGACTTAAACACTTGTCCACACACCGATTCGTTATTTCTTTTTTCTTTCTGGTACTATAAACATATCTAACTCTTTAGATGTTTTATCACCCCAACATTTTTCATGATCAAAATAATCACACTTACCATACTTACCTTCACAAGATACTAGATTATGATTAAATCTTTTATTCTGTATATCCATTATAGCTTGATCAGCAGTACACACAATCATCTCTTGTACTTCATAAGGTATTCTATCTTTTATTAATTGAGTTGTTGCTTCAAAATCTATAGATATATTAAACATACCTTTACATCTCTTACCCTTAACATCTTCAGGACATGTAGCATGTCTAGATTCACAAATAACACCGCACTCTCTGCAAGTTCTAACAGTATTCTTGTTTATCTTCTTATTCATTACAGCATAAGCAGCATATTCTAGTTGTTCAACATAACAATATAGACCTAATTGTGGTGATATTCTAACAGATTCTTCTTTATATTCATATCTACTAGATTTATTATCTAATACATATAAATACTTTTCACCCTTAAACTTTACAATAACATCTATGTAACATAGTAATATATGCCCTTCTTCATTCTTAACCTTAACTTCTTTTTGAACATGAATTACCTTTTCTATTAAAGGATAAATATCTCTATAGTAAGCATTAATCATTAAGTATGCTCTATGTCTACAACAACCCCAATTAACAGCTTGGAAGAACTTCCTTTCAGTAGGCATTAGTTTCTTTAATGCCTCATGTCTAGTTAATCCTTTACCACCATAATCAATAGTACGAGTATACATACCAAACTTTTTATTAATAGCTTCAAACCATTCTAAAGGTTCACGATTAGATTTAAGTTCTGCACTTAATTCAACTAAGTCTTGTAATTCATCATCATCAATAAGATCAAGGTCTAAATCATACTTTTTGTAATCAATCCAGGTGCATGTTTGTAATTTAGTTGGTACATAATGAATGTTCTGATTAGACCATCTTTTATCAAACATATCTAACGCTAGTTCAAGGGCATCTTCTTTTCCGTGATTAATCAACATCATATTTAAGGCATCATCTAAAGCTGAACCAAACAATAATGCTGAACCTACCCATTTAGACCTTAATCTTTTGATATAGTGATTCTGATATTTAAAACCACATTCCTGTAATTTCATATTAGCAGAATGACTTACTTGTATTTTCTTAGTCATCGAATTCATCAGTCACATCTGTACATTGATTTTCATTCTCAAGATTAATAACTATATTATTAAGTACATTATCCGGTGCTTTATCATTAGGATCAAAAATGGAGATAGTACTTAATTCAAATATCTGTTCAAATTTTTCACTATCTTCATCAGTGACTTCAAAAAGTATTCTACCTCTAGGTATAAAAGCTTTACCCTTTTTAGGTTTATATTCTTCAGCCATTGCTATAAATGCACCATTATCACCATCAATAATACTACCTAGATTAGCAAAATCTTTTTCTTTTTCATCTTTCTTTTTACTACCACGTTTCTTTTTTCTAGCCATTATTCCTCTCCTTCACCATTAGTAGCTACTAAATCTACTTCTGATTCATCATTACTTTCTTGATCAATAACTTCAGTATTTTCTTCAACTGAAGCATCACTTCTAGATACTTCTTCTTTAACTTTATTAGCAGCAATCATCTTCTGTTTATCAGCTTCTCTTTGTGCTTGTTTTTCATCAGCTAATCTTTTCTCATTACGAAAACATCTAAAAGCTGAAGTCATTGAAGAATCTTTTAGAAATTGATCACGTATAGCAATTTCATTTTCTAATCTCTCTAAATTCTTAACTCTCTTTTCTTCTTCTGTTAATTCTTTAATCTGTCCTTTTGTCATTTAATCCTCCAAATAGAATTTATTATCAATTATATGTATCTTAGAATGTGGTGTAATAAACTCCAATACACCTATTTCATTCGTTCTAAAATCCACCCCTTTTACGCCTTTTCTTAGATTTTTTATTAGATTTCTTCTCTTCTTCATCATCTCCATTATCTTCTTCTGTTTCATCATTATCTTTCTTTTTATTTCTTCCTCTACCTTTTCCTTTACCACGCTTTTGGAAGCTATCGGTTGAATCATCATCTTCTGATTCTTCTGTATCATCTTCTGGTTCTTCTTCTGTTTCTTTTTTTCCTCTTTTTTTCTTTTTTGTTGTTTTCCCATTACTAGAACCTTTAGAAGATGAATAACCTTTACCTCTACCTACAGCACTTTCACCATCATCATCTTCGTCTTGAATATTTAACAATGATTTAACTAAGTATCTCCTAAAGTATGTAATAGCTGCACCAATCTTTTGTGCATCTTCGAGATCAGGTATCTTTAATGAAGCAGAAATATAAGAACCTTCTTCATCCATTAATATAGCTTCTAAAATATTAACAAAATCTTCAGATAATTCTTTAGCTTCAGGAGGTATAATTAATCTAAAACCATGTTTTTTTAATACAGGTTTAAGCATATCAAGGAGTGCATTCAAATCAGCATAATTACTTTTAAAGTAAGGATTTTCTGCATCTTTCTCTAACTTCTCTACTTCATCTAATACTTTAAATAGATTTGGGTAGAAATCTTCTGTCATTGTTTCGCTACTTTTCATTAATATGCTCCTTTACGCTTACCAGTTTGTTTAGGTTTAGGGTTCATAAGTTTATTTATAGTAGGTAACATTCTTCTATTATGTTCATCAGGATCAAAGAAACATCTATAAGTATAATCAGGTAAATTAACAATCATATTATCACAATTAGCATCATGACCATCTTGACAGCATACAGGACATTGAACATTAAAACTACTACCACTACCATCAACTTCTAAATATTCTTCTACATACCATTGAACTAAATCTTCTCTAACTAAATCGCCATCATGAGTAGTCTTTGTTTTAGCTCTCTTTTTTTTACGCAACTCTGTTCTTCTTTTTGCTGTATTCAACATTCTTACCTTGATAATGTTTGGTGATGTAATCCAATCTTCAAATACTTTATTAGGTATACGTTTATTAAGTTCTAGAAGCTTCTGTTCCACTTCACCCCTAAAACAAAATGGTAAACGTGAGTATCTTACTTGACATTTATTAGCTGAATCACAATTAGTTAACTCTTGTATAAAGTTAAAATATATTAAATACTCTTTATAAGTTAACGCTTGTTCTAAGCTAATAATGTAATGTATACTCTTACCTCCACTATATACTGCACTAGTATACGGTATTTCTAATTCTTTTACAAGCTTTTTCTGTTCTTCAATTGAAATATCATCAAATTCTATCATAATATTACGGTATAAGCCTTTACTATTATCTTTCTTTCTTGACTTTTGATCACCACTAGCTGGATGTAATACAAAGAATACTCCTATATCACTACCAAAACCCGATAGATGATCATAATCCCAATACTGTATAGGACATGATGAAGGATAACCTTTAACTCCATTGTTTATCCAGATACAATCATTTTGATCAAAGATAGTAAATATAAAATCTTTAATAGTTGACATTAAAATGCACCATCTCTTTTCTTTTGTTTCTTAGGAGTATAATCATCCATTTCTTCTACAAACTCAAAATTATCAGTATAACTATCGTAACTAAACTTAGTATATCTTTTATAACCACTATCACCAGAATATCTATACTTTTGTACTTCTAAAATAGTATATTTACCATCTCTAAAAGATTGAACTACATGAGTACATGGCTGAACTGTATTAGACGCATCTTTATTAGATTCACCTGCTAATGCTCCTGGTACACTATACCCCTGTTGAATAAGAACAATTGGTGGATAATCTTTTTCACTAATAACTAAAGGTTTAAACTCTTTTACCATTTCTGGTAGATAATCATAAGCTTTACGTCTATCATTACCTTCAGTCATTGTACAATAAGTAATATTATCAAAGAAAATTATATCAGGTCTAAAATCTTCCATAGCAGCTATTATCAATCCTGGTACTTTATCATAATATTCTAATTCATCTGTATCTTCTAAATCTATAATGTAACAATAATTAAGAACACGTTCTAATATCTCTTCTTCACTCATTTTAGGATATTCTTTTCTAAATGAATCTAATATCTGTTGTTCGATACTAGACTTTAATTCTTCATTAGAAAATATAAGAGACTTTCTTTTAAATCTGATACATTCTTTAACACATTGTCTAACCCATGTAGTCTTACCTACACCAGAACCTGCATTAAAAATAAACAATGAATTAGGGTGTATCTTAACACCCCAATCATCATTAAATATAGATACAGATTTATCTAATTTTTGACGTTGAATTTTAATAGAACTTAATCGTTCTTCAACATCCTTTTTAGAAATGTTAAAAGTCATATTATTTTTTATTAGTTAATTCTAAATCATCTGTAAACTTAACAAAATCATGTGCTGCTTCTAAAGATATTTCTAGAAACTTTTTACGATTATCAGGAGATGAAATTGGTCTACCTTGTGTTGCTAATGAACAAAAAATATGAAATGCACGTTCTTTAATTTCACTTACTCTTTGTGTTAATTTTTGTTTAGCCATTGCTACTTTTTGTTTGGCTATAGCTTCTTCTTGCATTCTTTTAGCTGCTTCATTTAATGTTTTTTCTACTTCTTCTTTAGTTGGTTCATTACTTACTACTTCAGGTTCTTTTGTTTCTTCTTTAGTAGCTGTTTCTTGGTTAGTATCTTCTTTTAAACCTTGATCACTATTATCAACAGTAACTTTTGGTGTACTATCGACCTTAGTTTCTTCTTGTTTATTTGCTACAGGATTAGTTCTTTTTCTGCTCATTATTTCCTCCATAATTAATATCAGTTAATGCCTTACTAATTAAAGCACCTATACTTGGTGCAGATAATTGTATATCGCCATCTACATTTCTTAAAAATTCTATACATTCAGGTAATGAACTATCTCTAAAATGACTATTACCTTCTTGTATCTCAAAACACATTGTTATTAATAGTTCTAATACATCAGCTATTTTAACTATTATACTTTCTATTGATGTATCATAATGTGCTTCGAATTCTTTTACTATATATTCAGGTGCTTTAATTATTTTAGTTAATGCACTTAGTTCTGCTTCCTTCAATACTTCAGGAGTAAAACATTCATACTTATATGGTTTAGGTACATCACCCACTACTGCTTCAGGTAAATCATGATTTAAAGCTCTAATTAATAATCTGTCCCAAAAGATAGTATAACCAGCAGCTTCTAATTCTTTACCTATAACAGTACATAATTGTGCTACCCTAAAAGAATGATCACCAACAGAATAAGGTGAATTAAGAGTTTTACCTAAGAATCTTTGAACATTACATAGCCTACAGCTATATGTATAAAATTTCATTAACTTCCTCCGCTAAGAGATTATTTAGACATTAATTTAACGCCTATAGTAAGTATTGCAGCACCAATCCAGTATAATGCATTAGGTACTTTATGTAAATATATATTTGCTAATCCTAATAAAAAATATATAACAATTAATATTTTAGGCATCCATGATTCAAATTGTTCAATCATTTATTTTCCTAAACATACGATTATCTAATTTATCATATATACCATTATCAAGATAATGAAGTATAAAAGCTATATTACAAGCAACATGCGCTAATACATGCTCACCTGTATCTTTATCATAATCATCACCATTCTTAAAATCTTCTATATGTCTTTCAAGATTACCAACTAGACCATTCAAATCAAGACCTTTCATCCAATTAGCAGTACCATCTTCATTATCTGGATATTTCTTAGATGCTTTTTGTAATACTCTAGCAATATGGTTACTAATAGATGTAGGTACTCTTTGAAGTTCTAACTTACCATCAGACCAACGTAAAGCACCATCTTTTACTTTATTATTATTAGTCTCTCTGTTTTCCGACATTTTCATCATCCTTGACTTTAAAATAGTTTTTACGTTTAGCCCACTTCTTCCTATCTTCTCTAGACATACGTTTCTTATGAAATAATCTAGTAGCTGATCTATTTATAGGAGCTATATCAACAGTACATTCTTTAATATCACACCAATAAGGTTCAGCATATTCTGAAATAATAGTACCAGTATTCTTAGTATCTAATTCACCTGTTAAATTACCTTCTTTATCCTTTAATGGAATATGATGTAATATTGTAAATTTTGGAGTTTGTTTATTTTTTACCATTTTTTCTTATCCTAGTATTAATAATTTCTGGATTGATAGTATTAAATCTAGGTTGTTTAATAGGTATACGTAATATCTTATTCTTAATACTGATAGTATCACCTATCTTTTTATCTTTACATACTTGTACAAAATCATGATGTTTATTTATTTTATTATTTCTCAAAATAATATTTCTCAAAATAATCCTTTGATATAGTCCATTCACCAAATATATTATTTATCAATTGTCTACTACCATTAGGGAATTCTAATAAGCATGTTTGCATCCAAGTACTAGCACCTTCTAGATAACCAATCTTATCAGCATCTAAATAACTACATGTACCTACTCTAAATACATCCCTCCAAATACCAGGAGAGTGACTATGACCAGCATTACATGGACCATAAGCTTTTTCTAAAGCAGGTAAACCGGGACTACGTGAACCATTAAGACCTAAATGACCATGAACACCATTTTCTATTCTACCTGATGGCTTAAAAGAATCAGTTAACTTAAGCCATATAATTTTATCAGCATTATCTATACCAATATACTTTTCAAAAGCCCATTGTATAGCATTCCAACCATCCATTACTTTATCAGCTAATTTAAGAGCTAAATGAAAGTTTTCTGCTTCATCTACAAATCTACAAAATTCTAAATATTGATATAAGAAATGATCATGATTACCATAAATATATACAATTCCTTCTGTATCCCAACTAAGAAGTTCTTCCATTTCTTCAGCACAAGCTATAATTTCATCACTAAGAGATAATAAACCTTGAGAAGCCTTTTTAGCCTTAGTTATACTTTTACCTCTATCATGATAAGAAATAGATGTACCATTAAAGAAATCTTCTACAGATAGATATTTAGGAGATGTAAGATTACATATTTCTTTAAATACACCTTTAGCTACTGGATCAGTTTCAGTAACATGATAATCAGGTAATCTTAATAATACTGGTTTTACTTCATCAATTTTACCAGAAGCATGATACTTTTTGTTAATATCACAGAATGCGCCCGTTTTAGGTTCTGCTTGAATTTGTCTGAAATGAAATACTTTATTATCTTTAACTTCAACTATTATAGCTCCTAGACAATGATCATGTGTTGCTATATATCCTAGTCTTTCAGACATATACCTTTCTGTTCTATATTGTGGTTCTGTTATAGCACCAGTAGTCATTAATGCATGAGTCATTTGTTTATTATTACCTTGAGTAACATGTTCTAGAAATTGTTTAGGTGAAGCTAATATCATACTACCTTCACGTTGAGCTATTCTAGATAATCCTGTTAATGGTAATAATTGTTTTGCTTGTAATTTAATAGTTGAAAGAAATAGATTATCATTTAACTTAAGGTCTTTAAATACTATATTTTCATCTCTTAAACAATCATCTAAACGCCATTTCTTATTAGTATCACTCATTCTAGCAGGATCACTACAAGGTAATATCATAAGTTCTGCATTTCTATCATCACAATAAGTTCTAATAGCTTTATAAAATCCTTTATGGATATCACAACCTGTAACTGCTGTAGTTATAATAAATATATTAGTACTTTTAGCTGTTTTTTTAAGTTCTTTAAATTCTTTAGATGTAAATAATGTTTCATCAAGTATATGTTCAAAGGCTTCTGGATGTTCTTTTCTTAATAATTGTTCAAATTTAACTATACCACCATACCAATCTTGAATACTAAAACCATTCTTAATCTTAGTAAATTCATGTTTAGTTGGCATTCTAGAATTCTTTTTAATAAATAAACAAGTATCTTCTATTAATTTTAATTTAGCTTCTTTATGTTTTTTATCTTTATCCATTGCAGATAAATCATAATCATTTTTATATCTATTAATTGTATTAGATACAGCATTATTAGTTAATAATATATGAAATTTACCATTAAATTTATTTCTTATTTCTGATATAGTAAAATTATTAGCATACCATTCCATTATCCAATCAATTTGTTTTTCTGTGTAATTATGTGCCATTTATTTATTCCCTTTATCACGCATATCAAAAACTATTAATTCATCTCTAACATCTATATGAGTAAACGTATTATATCTACCTATAGTTATATTTAAATCTCTTTGATTCATTATTAAATATTCTTGCACTTCAAATGCTGATACACCTATAACTTGTATATCACAAGCAAAACCATTCAAATGTTGACTATTAATAGCACCACTAATATCTTTATTATATCTAAAACATCTATAAGCAGATGTTATTTTAATACATTCTTTAAAGTAATTTCTTATTACTTGTAAAACCACTAATAATTCTTCTGTAATATAAGTTTGACTGCATTCAAGATAAGCACAATTACAATGAAATTCATTAAGATTGAAATTCTTAGTTAACTGCTTCTTTTCATTTTTATTATAAGTATGTAATAACATAATTTCTTTAAAAGATTGAAAGTAAAATCAACATTACCATAATATATAAAATAGTACAATGAAAAAATGCAAGGTTTAAAGAAAATATTTGCATACCAATATAAATACCAATAGTTAAACGTAATATACCCATTACTTTATTCCTATTATTTTATTTAATCTATCTTTAGTACGTTTATGATCTTTTACTTCATTATTATAATACTTCATTATACGCTGTAATTCATGTTTTAATGCTAAGACTTCCATTGATGTATTATTCTCTGTATCAAATTTAGCACGTTTATCAAAATAAGTGATTTCATAAGTATTAAGTACATTATTAATAACTCTAGAAGTATATAACTTTCTTTTCTTAAAGTTAATTTCTAATATTGTGGTTTGTTTTGGTAGTCTTTTTTTAAACATATACATTATTTAGCTCCTAATGAATCATATTCTTCTAAATCTTCTTCTTCAAAATAATCTTCTGGTTTAATAACTAAACTAATCATTAATTCTTTTTCGCCTTAACTTAAATCATCTCTACAAGCAATAAATAATACTTGTGCTTTATTTGGTTTTAATCTTTTAGTATTCTTTTCCATTTTTTCATCCTTTGTTTTACTTTATTATAATATCGTCTATTCTTTTCAGTACAATAACCAGCATTATAAGCTGATATCATACAATATTCACTACCATATCTTTTATATTGCCATTGTAAATACTTACCAGCTACTAATGCATTATTGTAATGGTTATTCAAGTCTAAATAACTTAATCCAACTTGTACTGCTGCTATTCTTTTAACTTGGCATATACCCTTACTTTTACCATTATCACCAAATCTAGGATTGAAATCACTTTCAGTACTACATAACCCTATTAATAAATAAGGATTAAGACCTATCTTTAATGCTGCTTTTATAATACTAATAATCATATACAATCAAATCTCTTTTTAGATTCATCAGCTAAAAGAAAACCTATTAAAAATGGTAATAAAATTAATCCAAAACTTCCTATTATTATAGTAGTAATAATAAAACTTATTAATCTCATATCACTTCCTTTTTACAATTACTACATACTTTAAAAGCTATAGGATCATGCATACCATTAGGATATACAAAATTAGTCTTTATATTAGGTTTATCACAACACTTACCAGATGGTATATTACTTCTTAATACATCTTTAACTTCTTCACCAACCATTTTATCAAATTCATTTATTAAATCATCTTGTACTAATTCTAATTCTTCATTTTGAAAAGATTGTATCATTCTATCTCTTTTAATAACATATTCAAATGGTTTATTATTAGGTATAATTGCATCTATAATACCCATTTTATTAAACCATAAATTTTGTTGTACTAATATTTTTACTTGATCACCTACTTTAAAGTCTTGTACTAATTCAAATTTATCATTATTTTTAATACTTTTAGAATCAAAATATAAATAATTATTTAATACTTTAATCTCAAATAAACCAACACTAGGATTTAAACATTCAAATATATCACCCTTTTCAAATTCAACAGGACCACAAATAAAACTTTCAATACACTTTATTCTATCACCTATATTAATCTTACTAGGATAAATCATATCATCACCTTATTTACTTCATTAAAGATAAACTTCCAATTTAAGTTAGTTGAATAATCATTAGTATGATATATCCAATCTAAGAATAAATCCAATAACTCAATATAATCCTTGCATTCTTTTACATCTTCTTTGGGTATATTCAAATTGATATACTTAATGATTTTCTTTTCTTCACTAAACATTATTTATCCTTGAAAGAAGTTATTATCTTGTAATACTTGTAAATTATCTTCAATTTCAGTAATTTCATTTAATCTTCTTTCATTAGTTGATTTTCTGGTTCTCGGTTTATTAATTTGTCTATTTAACTCTTTAATAGCTTCTAATAAATCATTTTTAACTTGATGTGGTTTATCTAAACTAGAAGTAGTATTTCTTAAATTAAGATCAAATTTATAATCTAATAATGATTTACATTGATTTTGGTGTTTAACTGTACTTGAACTATAATAAGAACTATTAAATACAGTCAAACCGCTATCTAATTTAGTATAATACAACCACCAACTATAAGACCACGCTTTATTCTCATTAAGATTGATTACATTATTACCATTGTAATTCTTGTAAATATCAGCTTGTTTAAAATACTTTAAACCTTTCATAATTTACTCCTTTATTGTTAAGTCTTTAATACCAAAATATCCTTTATTTAAAATACTATCTTTTATAAACAATTTCTTTTTATCTTTAAACTTATTAAAAGTTGTACCTATAGTATCTTTTAATCTAAAAATTCTATTATCTTCTGTTTCAACCAACATTTTATGTTTATGACAATAAATAATACTTAATATCATTTAATACCCCCAATCAGTTACTACAATTACTTTATGTTGTCTTACTTCTTTTGTCATTAATCTAGGGCATCCAAATATTTGCACACCTAAGCAAAAGAAGAAGATTAATACTATAAAATGTTTAATAGATTGCATTTATACCTCACAAATACTAAAAATATAACCATAAAATTCAATTGTATTTTTATCTTCTATATTACCATTTTCTTCTTTATCATTAAAATATTTAGATATATAATTTAATGCTGCTTCTTCTAAATTATTTCCTTTATTTTCTAATATAGTTTTACCTATAAAATCTTTTTCAAGACAATGTAAAGTAAATTTAAATGTTTTTTGCATTTTAATCTCACTCGTTTTAATGTTTATTTAATCATTTCATTATATATCGCAATGCGAAATAAATCAAGTATTATTTTAATTTATTTGATCATCATTTTATGCTTGACAAATGTTGTGCGATGCATCATAATAAAGATAGATAAACAATTAAATAAAGGAGTTAATCATGCAACAAGTAAAAGAATTTGAGGTTTATTTTAGTTTTCAATCTATAACTGAAGATAGTGCAATAAATGGTAATTTTGCTAGACAAGGATGGGCGCATTTCAATGGATGTAATTTAGAAGAAGATTGTGATTTAGATTTTAATATACCTGTTGGAAAATGGACTAAACCAGAAAAGAGAGTAGTTAAAACTGAAGATGATATTGAATTTACATTAAAAGAATTATTAGATAGAACTATATATTATTATGAATCTAATGTTGAACCAGAAGAACTATCTATTAATGATGATATTGATTGTTATGGTTGTGATCCTGATATAAATTTAACTACAGGTGAAGAAGTATATTATTGCGCTCATATAAAGAGATTAAAATAATCATTAACCTGGGGGGTATAAAATGGTATTAATACGATTAACAAGCGACAATTTCGACAATCAATTATGTACTGTTGATGCATATGTAGCAATTGTACTAACAATGAGTACTGGTGATCATGCAACACATAAGGCTGAAGTAGTGGTGTGTCCTGATTTTAAGAGTCCATATCATGATAGTAATAAAGAGATATTGACAATGGCTGATATCAATGGTGGTGATGAGTTTATTGAATGTGATGAGGATAAAGGTTGGATGGCTGATGCAGCATAATATATTAACTCAATATAGGGGTGCATCCACAGCACCCCATTAAGACACAAATATTTGTCTCATTTTATGAGACTATATAATATACGTACAATATCCGTACCCTTCTAACACTATATTAATGATTATTCAATAATTGGATTAAGTTCATATGAAACACGTGTTCTAAGGTACCTGAGAGGCTGTGTGAGCTGTTCTAATAGGAAATAGGTAGTAAGGTATACCCCCCCTATTCTGACACGCTTAGAATCGATCCTCGACATCCAAAAACAGGTTATCAATAACATAGAGATTATTACAATATAGCAAGTATACAATATACCCATGTAGGTGTAAGTAGTTGTTTTAATAGACCGGGTACCCCACACCTCTAAATGGTTGAAATAAGAAAGTTGTACTCCTTCCCTTATCCACAAGAAAGACATTATAACCTATAACGCACTGCACAACTAATTGAGTATTATTTTACAGAGAAATGTTATGTAATGTTATAATGCAATGCACAAGATTGATAATGCACTAGTTTGGTTCTTTTTGGTTATATTTAATTTATTGGGATCAATATTGAGCTGAATAGATTTGATCTAAAGCAGTATACTGCTTATACAAGCAGTTTTTGACTACTGCTTTTGACTAAGCTACTGCTTCTAACAATTTATTTAATAGCTAAACGTGTTCTGCTTTAGAAGCTACATGAACTGCTTGGGTACTGCTTAAATCTAACTGAGTTTTTATGAACTTATTCTATTTTAACGAAAACCAAATTCGGCGTCAAGTCTAATTTATAAAAAAATCTTGATTTCTAGGAATTTTAAGTATATATTAGTTTAGGGAGATTTTTATGCTTAAGTATAACGAATTAAAATTGTGTAGAAGTTTTCAAAAATGTACAGAATATTATGGTGAAGATATAGATCAATTAAATAAGACATTTTTAACTAATAGATTAAAAAAGGCTAAATACTTTTATATAGTACAATTTGATCAAGGGATTAAAATAGGAATTACTGGTGGAGGTAATAGTAACAGATTAGATGTTTATTTTAAGCCTTGGTGTAAAAACATTAAGAAGGTTTATGTTATTGAAAATTCTAGATTATTCACTTGTTTTAAACAAACAGAGAAGATATTAAAAAAAGAATTTAGTGGTATAACAGAGAGATATTCTTCAGAATTCTTTTATGGTATGACTATATCTAATTATACTATTGATTATATTAAGAATATTCTAATATCAGTTATAGAAGATAAGAATACCAATAACATACCTTATGATAATAAATTTACTAAATAACTAATGACACAATTAATTATTAATATTCCCTAATTTTTAAATAACTTAGAATATCATATTTTTATTGACATGACGCATTGCATCTAAAATAATCTGTGTTATGTCGCAAAAACTGTGGTATAGTATTTATAAGTTATCGGGTTGCTCCGGTAATAAAATAAGTGCACATTTTAGCCTTGGTTTCGACCAGGGCTTTTTTTATGGTAGAGTGTAGATTATGGATATGAATTTTACAATAGCAGATTATGCAGTTATGTTCTTTCTAGCACTAGCTGTTTGGGTAATCTTAATAACTACAGGTAAGAAAAAGTAATGCCTAGAAGTAAGAAAGAGAATCAACCAGATTCAGTAGAAGCAGAACTTGAACGTAACAAGAAGGCTGGTGGTGGTTTTCAGAAAGGTAATAAGTTAGCATCTAAATCTGTAAAAGATTCTGCAAATATAAAAAAAGGAGTCGATAAGGAAATACTTAATAATCCTAAATCTACTGTAGCGGAGGTTTTAGGACAAATGAATCTTAACGCAGCTAATGAGATGGTTAAAGCTGCTAGACGTATTAAAAACCCACTAGATAAGTTTAAAGCCTTCAGAGATATAACTGAGTTTGTTGAAGGTAAGAGAAAGTCAGTCGATATCAAGCTTAATAAAACAGAAGAAAAGTTCATTAACATTACATATAAACCCATGGCTTCCATTGAAGATACACCTAAACGTAAACCTTTAATGAAAGTTGTGGAAGCTGAATATAAAAAATTAAAAAAGGAAATCGATAATGAGATTTCAGAAGAGATACAAGATGAAATTATTAGCAAAAATAAAAGTAAATCTAGAAGCGATGAATCCAAATAATGCCTATAAAGCTAGAGGTATTAGAAAGGGTGGTAGAGTAATGGCTATGATGTATTTATCTAAAGAAGGAAAAGATTATAAAGAATTAATTAAGGCTGAAGCAGAAAAGATAATGAAAGATAAAGAACCTTATGATGGTCCTGTATTAGCTAGATCATATTGGACATTTGGTACCAGAAGAAGAAAAGATTTACCTAATACTGGTAAGCTTGAATATGATTCACTTAATGGTATTGTCTATGATGATGATTCACAAATAGTTACAGAAGAGAAGTATAAAATTTATGATAAAAATAACCCTTCAATTGTTATAGAATTATATGCTATACCAGATTATGAAGATTGGGAATTCTAATGAAAATATCAAAAGAAAGTATTTGTTTAAATATTGCTAACTTATTACCAGCAAGAATAAAATTATGGTGTTTTATTTTAGTTTATGGTGAAGATGGTCTTGGTCCATGTGAAGTTTATAAACAAAAATATGAGTATTTTAATAAAAAACATAAATTAAATATGTAACAGTAGAGGTAGTTATCAATTACGATATGCAAACTAAATTAGTTTTAAAAACTCTCCAAAAGTATCCTGAGTTTAGATTTACTTTAATAGCTTTTAGGACTAAATGGGTAAGACATGATTATAGATGTGAGTGGATTGTAATTAAAGGTCAACCGATAGCAGATAAAGTCATAAGAGATTTAGATTTAGAAGGTTATAGATTTATAGAAGGACATAGGTTAACGTTATGAGTATATTTGGTATAATATGGGGTAGTATTACAGGATTATTTTCTAGTGCTAATGAAATAGTCGATAATGTTCATACTTCTGAAGAAGAGAAACTTCAACTTAGAAATGGATTAGCTACTATACATGCGAGTGTTCAGAAGGAATTCCTTAGTCTAGAAGCTGAAGTAATTAAATTACAACATGAAACAGAAATGGCTGAAATTAAATCTAGTTCATGGTTTAGACAAAATTGGCGACCATGTTGTGCTGTTGGTATAACCATTACTATTATTATATTATCTTTTATGAATATCCCAGTACCAGAACAACTTTCACAATTAGCTAATGTATTCCTTCCAACTTACGCTTTAGCTAGAACAGCAGAAAGTATTGTACCAAAAATGAAGAAGTAGGATTTATGACTGCTAAAACTAAATTAGAAGAATATCACGTAGATTCAACTATAAGAACACTTTATGATAGAAAAGAAAAAGTATATCTAGCTTATGTAGAAGATGATTATGGTCAAATGGTAGCAGCTTCTCATGGTAAAACCCCAAGAGCAGCAGTTAAACAATTAATCAAAGATTGGTTTTAATGGAAGAAACAGTAAATCTATATCCACATCAACACGCTTTTTTATGTTCTGATGCATATGTTACAGCATTAATAGGTGGTATTGGTTCTGGTAAAACATGGAGTGGTGCGCATTTTGTTATTCAACGTATTCAAGAAAATCCTGAGACTATGGGTTTTATAGGAGCTAATACTGTTACTCAATTACAAGATGCAACACTTAAAACTCTCTTTGACGAATTTGAAAGATTCGGTATTAAATATAGTTATAATAGATTATCAGGAATGATAGAGTTACCACAATTCTCTTATAGAGTAGGTGATGCTATAAGACCTGCTAAAATTAAAGCAGCTTCACTTGAAAACTTTAACGCATTGCGTGGTCCTGAATATGGATGGGCATGGTTGGATGAAACTAGAGATACAAAAGAAGAAGCTTTTGATGTTATCCTTGGTAGACTTAGATGTAAAAGATCAAAGAAGATATTAGTTAAGATATCAACATCACCATCAGGTTATAATTGGCTTTATGATAGATTACTTGGTAAGAATAAACTAGACGATGTTGTTGTTATTCATGCTGGTACTAGAGATAATCTTTCTTTACCTAAAAATTATATTAAGTCTCTTGAAAAAAACTATGATGCTAAATTTGCTCAACAGGAATTAGATGGTAAATTTATTAATTTAACTGCTGGTAAGGTCTATCATGCATTTGATCGAGAAATTCATGTTCAAGAGAAAAAACTATATAATTTAAAACCTAAAGCTGGTGTTGATTTTAATATTGAGAAAATGAGTGGTATAGTAGCTGAGATTCAAGGTAGACATGTTCATGTTTATCGAGAATATACTGATTTAGAAAATAGTTATGCTTTAGCTGCTCATATGGATAAAGATTTACATGGTAATTGTGATATAGTACCAGATTCAACAGGTAAGGCACGGAAAACTAGTAGTAAGAAAACGGATCATCAAATACTTAAAGATAGAGGGTTTGATATTGTAAGGTGTCGTAATCCTTTTATTGAAGATCGGTGGAATACTGTAAATAGGCTATTACAGGAGGGGTATTTGACATTTAGTCCTGATTGTGTAAATCTCATAGAAGAATTAGAACGTGCTGATTTAGAACACGCAAGTAAATCTGAAGGAAAATATTACCATATAACTGTTGCATTAGGATATTTATGTTACAAATATTTTCCATTACGTGTTCGATCAGATAGAAAATCAAGTGTAAGGATTTGGTAATGCCTAGTTTAGCAGATACAGAATTTTTAAAAAGAATTAAAGCACATATTGAAAAAAACACACCAAGAATTTTAGATGATCAGGTTATTTTTTCTGTATTAGAAGAAAATATAAGACCACACGTAGTCAATAAATTAAAAAAGGAAATTATAAGTGAAAGGGCTTTAAGGATTTCATGTGAACGTATTCCTCCTATTAATATTTTTAAGCTTGTAAACAAGCGTCTTAGTAAAATCTATTCAGATGCACCTATTCGGAAAACTGAAAAGAAATCCGATCAAGAAATGATACGTTTATATGAATCTAAAGCTCATTTTAATTCTAGAATGGCGGCTTCTAATTCAATGACTAATGCACAGAAAAGATCAGCATTAGAACCTTATTTAGATAAAGGTAAAGTTAAAATAAGAGTTATACCAGCTAATCAATTTTTAGTTTATAGTGAAGATAAAATTAATGAACTTAATTTACAAGTTTTTATTAAATTTGTTGGTTCTATTAAAAAAACAGAAAATATTGATAGAGGTAAAACTATAGAAACAACAGTAGGTTTATTTCATTTATATACAGATACAGAATTTTTAATTATGGATGGTAGTGGTACACCTAGATTTGATTTGATGAAAAATAAACAAGGTAAATCATTAAAGTTAAAAAATGGTGTTGGTATTAATCCTTTTGGAAGAATACCTTTTACTTATGTTAACACTTCTGAATATAAGTTATTACCAGTAGCTAATATTGATGATGTTGAATTATCACTTTTGATTTTAGTTCTTCTTACAGATTTAAATTATGCTACTAAGTATCAAGCTCATTCTATGATCTATATGATAAATGTAGATACTAGAAAAATAGATATGAATCCTGATGCAATACTCGATCTTAAATCAGATGGTTTAGATGGTGAAAAGTCAGAAGTAGGTACTGTTAATCCAGAAATTGATATTAAAGGTACTTTAGAATTATTAGCTTCTACTCTTAAATTATATTTAGAATCTAAAGGTTTACAAGTTGATGTTAATTCTTCTATTAAATCTAATAAGGCTACTTCTGGTGTACATGAAGTTATTAAAAATGCTATGTTAGTTGAAGAAAGAAAAGATCAGATTGAATTATTTAAGGAAGTAGAAGAAGATTTATGGGAAATAATAGCATTAAGACATAATGCTTTACGAAATAATGGTAAGTTAAAAGGTGATTTTAAAGAAGGTAGTTTTAGTAAAGATTTTGAAATGTCTATTCATTTTGCTGAACAAAAACCTGTAGTATCCAGAAGAGATAAAGGTTTAATGCTTCAAACTGAAGTAGATGCAGGTCTTACTTCTCTTGAATCAGCTATTAGAGAATTACATCCAGAAAAAGATGATGATGAAATTAAAAGAGAAATAGAACTTATTAAAAAAGAAAAAAAAGAACAACAAACATTAGAAACACAAATTAAATTTAATGATAATAATAAAAAACTTCAAGAAGATAAAAGGAATAAGGTAGGAAGTAATGCCAATTCAACATCACAAAACGAGAATCCGAATAGACGATAGATATGATGCTATACAGCGTTCATCTATTGCATCTGAATTAATTTCAGTTATTAGGATTCGTACTGATAAAGGTCAAGGTGTATCTGGTAATCCTGGTTCACAAGGCACATTTGAAGGCACTAAAAGTTTTCCTGGTTATTCAAAAGATTATATAGAATCTAAGGAATTCAAATTAGCAGGTAAAAGTTCAGCTAAAGTTAATTTAAAATTGAGTAGTTCTATGATGAATAGTCTTAAACTTTTAAATCATGGTCCTGGTTTTATTGATATTGGTTATGAATCTGGTAGTAAAGAAAATGCTAAAGCTGAAGGTAATATAATTGGTAGTTATGGAAGAAATGCTAATGCTTCTAAAGCTAGAAATTTTCTTGGTATAACAGGTAGTGAATTACAAGCAGTTTTGGTTAATTTTCCATTACCTAGAGATAATAGATTACAAGCATTAGCAGCTTTAGGTGTAATTGGTTTATTAACAGAAGATAGTGAAGATAAAGAGTTTTTTCTAGATTTAGATATTAATAATTTAAGAGAAAGTTAAATGGAAGCAGAACAACAACTCAAATTAATAATAGATAGTATTAAACAATCTGTTGATAATTCTTTATCTACTACAAATATGAAAAAATTAGCAGTAGATGCAGCTCAAAATGTTAAAACTAGAACTAGAAAGGGTAAAGGTGTTAATAGTTTGGGTGGTAGTGAAAAACAATTACCTTCATTAGCTGAAAATACAGTTAAAAGACGTGAAAGTCTTAAAAGAAGGAGTAAATTAAACTTTAATACTACCCCTAAAAAGTCTAATTTAACTCGAAGTGGTCAATTAACATCTGATATTATGGGTACTTCTACACATAAAGCCAATGGTCAAGTATTTATTGATTCTGGTAGAAGAAATCAATTTTCAGGTAAAAGTAGTAGTGAAGTAGCAAAAGAAGTAGAAGATATAGGTTTTAAGTTCTTTAATTTTAGTAAACGAGAAGTCTTAAGTATTGTAAAAGATTATGGTTTGATATTATCAAAAGAAATTGTTAGAATCTTAAATAGGATAAAATCTCAGTGAGATTAGGAGAAAAACATGGAAGATAACAAAGAAAATGCCAGTGGCAAAAATTCAGATGCCAGTGGCAATGAAGAAAAAGAGAAAGAGAATAACTCTGTAGCTTATGATACTTATTCTAGAACACTTTCTGAAGCTAAAAAAGAAAAAAGTAAAAGAAGGGAATTAGAACAAGAATTAAATGCTATGAAGGCTAGAGAAGAAGCTGAAAAAAAAGCTAAACTTGAAGAAGAAGGTAAGCATAAAGAACTTAATGCTGAACTTCGAAAAGAAGTAGATACTGAAAAAGAGAAAAATATTAATATGCAAAATCGTATTAATAATAGTTTCAAAATTCAAGCTTTTAAAGATGCTTTACCTAATAAACTAGGAAATGAAGATTTTCTTTCTTTTGTGAAACTTGATAAAATTGAGATAGATGAATCAAATATTGTAAATGCGGAGTCTGTAAAAGTTGAAGTAGATAGATTTATGAGTCAATATCCTCAATTAATTCAAAATGATGGCGATGAATTGCCTAGTGATGGTCCTAGAGATTTAAATAGTAATTTAATTACTACTGAAGAATGGAAGGCATTACCATTAAAAGAACAAAGAGCACGTATGCAAGAGTATAGAAAAGCTGAAGCAATACGTGATAAACAAAAATCTTAGTGAGGTAACAAAAAATGGATAGTCCAAGTGATGTTGCAAACCAAGTAAAAAAGTTCTGGTCTGATATTTTTGAAAAAGAATTAAGAGAAGATACTCTTTTACCGGGTCTTGTATCAAGAAATTACGAAGGTGAAATTAAACAAAAAGGTGATACAGTATATGTAACACAAGTAAACGCTGCTAATGGTGAAATTAGAGATATCGGTACTGATTCTGATTCTTTTACTCCTGAAGCACTTAGCGTACAACGTATTGCTATTGTTGTTAATAAAAGAATAGTAGCATCTTATGAATTTGAAGATTTAATGGATATACAAACTCAATTGAGTAAAGATAATCCAGAAATTCTAGCATCTCTTAAGTTTGCTGTAGAGAAGCAATTAAATGATTATTTGTATACATTAGTAGCTCCTTCTAGTTCAGCACCTGATCATACTACAGCTAGTGTTACTGATTTTAATCTAGCTCAACTTTCTGCACAAAGAATTTTAGCAGCACAAGCTAAGTGGAATAAACTTAAGCCTTGGTATTGTTTGTTAGACCCAGTTTATTATGGTGATGTTCTTACTGATACAACATTGGCTAGTACCGATTTTGGTGGTAATGATGCTCCAATAATTGCTGGTCAAATTTCTTTACGTAGAATGGGTTTTAATATCCTTGAAGATAATTCAGATGGTATTTTAACTATTTCAAGTGCTGATAGTGCAGATTGTGCTTTATTGTTTCATCCTGATTTCATGCATCTTGTAATGGGTGAACCAAGATTTAAAATATCTGATCTTCACCCTAATAAACAATTTGGTTATGTACTTTCTGTTGATATGTTAATTGGTGCAGCACTCGGTAACGATGGTGCTAAAAAACATATTACTGTACAAAATAACGCTTAATAAAGGAGGTATAAAATGTCATTAAGTGATAAAAGGACACTTTCTGCTCCTGGTTATAATGCAGAAGAATTAGTTGTAATAGAATATGATTTTGCTGAAGATGGTGGTGCTACAGGCGATTACGATATTATAGAAAATGGCGGTAATGATGATATGCTAGTTGAACTAGATAGTATTCATGCTGAAACAGCAGTTACATCTGCTGGTGCTGTAACTATTGATATCGGTAAAGGTGATGGGGGTACTGAAATAGCTTCAGATATCCTTAAAGCAGAATTAGCTGCTGATGCATTTGTTTTACCAGATACAGCAGGTACTAAAATAGTACTTTCTGCTGGTGAAAAATGTGTTCTAGGCATTGAAGTAGCAGCAATAACTGCTGGTAAATTCCACATGACTTTTAAAATCCAACGTGCGAAGTTTGATACATAAAGTTAAAATTTAAGGGATGGGGTGTAAAAGTCCCATCCTTTTTTTTGGAGGAATAAATGGCGTTAGCAAATAAAAAAAATATCGGAAATATCCAAAATGGTAAAAAAGAAATTATATCAGTAGAATATGATTTTGCAAATGATACTGGTGATATTGACGATTACGATGTTCTAGAGAATATTGGTGATAATGATATGATTGTCGAATTACTTGAAATACATGTCGAAACAGCAGTTACTTCTGGTGGTGCAGCTAATCTTGATTTAGGTGTAGGTGATGGTGGTGTTGAAATCTTAAGTGATGAAGATGCTACTACTGGTCAAATGACAGCAGATTTAATTTTGTTATCAGCAACACCAAAAGTAGTTTTAACCAATGGCGATAAAATTGTTTTTGGTATTGAAACAGCAGCTTTAACTGCTGGTAAATTTCATATGGTATTTGAAGTAAGAAATACACAATTTAATACTTAAACTTAAAACGCCCTTGGTGGAGGGTTTAAAAATATCCACCACCTTTTTATGGATACTAGAATAATATTTTCAGATGATTCAACACTAGAAGATATCACAATTAATGCTAATGATTACCATAGCGGTAGTGATGATATTGCTTTTGTTGCTGCTGATGATAAGTTATTTATAGGTTCATACTTACCTTTTAATCATCTCTATATTAAAATGGGTTCTAATGTAAATGCTAATGCTAGTGTTATGACTATTAAATATTGGGATGGTTCTAATTTTAGAGAAGTAGCAGAATTGATAGATGAAACAAAATCAAGTGGTGCAACATTAGCTCAATCTGGTTTTATTACTTTT
>Ga0080013_1000201_pt2 | contig 43343 bp, 35 predicted proteins | sample ETNvirenome_6_85_FD_69236 | JGI IMG/M metagenome (GOLD analysis project Ga0080013, IMG submission 69236) | Marine viral communities from the Pacific Ocean - ETNP_6_85 (SPADES assembly) (version 2) | ecosystem: Environmental > Aquatic > Marine > Oceanic | place: Pacific Ocean | collected 2013-06-19 | reverse complement strand
AAGAGGCAAGAGGCTTAATTTCTAATGTAACAAACAGTAGCAGGGATTGGCTACTACCATTCTGTCACACTATGGATTGCGAAGAGGCGGAATTTGTTTGGAGATGGGCGTTAAAAGAAAGGTGGCTATCGCTTAAGAATCGCATGAGGAAATGGGTGCTTGTGCAGTTAGGGATAGAAGCGAGTGCGATTTCAACGGAGCGTCTGATACACGCATTGTATGATGGCGATGATGTTGAGGAATTGATTTCCTTAGATATACAATGTAAGTTATCCAAGTGGTCTAACGTCACGTTAGAGACACCTGACAAATGGTGGATAGTAAAGAATCCTCATACACTACGAATACTCATGCCCTCAAAATTAGGCTATGTAGCGAGGACACGAAGGGGTGAGATTGATGCCGAAGTTACTGATTGGGCTAAGGACAAATCCGGTGACGATGTTATTTGGTCTTGGATTGATGATGACACGTTGATTAGATTAGATACCACCGATAAACAATCTGTATACTCATGGGGTGATTCAGTCACTCTCTTACAACTCTACCCTCATGCGTCTATACTGATAGAGCATGGCGACAGGTTTCATATTCTATCATCGGGTTCTGTAGAACTATTTGCTCAAGCACTTAGAATTAGAAGAGTAGGTGATGCTCACTACGAACTCGCAATAGGATTTTCTGATGGTGATACCATAGAGGAAACGACTTCGTTTGTTTTACACCCACTACCGTATGAACTAACAGAACTACTAAAGCGAAAGCAAATCAATTATCATTATGGGCGTGATTGGCACGACATACCCGAAGGTGTAGTGGTGGCCTGTTCGTTGTATTGGAAAGCAGGTGAAGATTCAGGTTGGCGACTTAGGTATAATGAGTTGAAGTCAGACAAAGGACGGTCTGATATAGACCAAGTGTTAGACTACAATGTTCTTGTGGGTGAGGCTAATGAGTGACTCGCTGAAGTACATGGGGCTTGGTGTAGTCATAGCGAAAGTAAAATTTGGTGTTACTATAGTTACACAGAAGCATGGCTTCGGCTTCAAAAGACATTGGTATATTTATTTTGACAACCTACATGATGGCGAAAAGAAACTTGTAAAAATTTGGGCTGATGATGTGGGCCTTCGTTTTACTACTAATCGTGTGTATAAGAAAGACGATATTCTCGCTTGGCTTGATGCGCTATCACCATACGAAGAATTACTACACGACCAACGGGGGCTTGCGAGATTGAATTGGATGCTTGAGAACCCTATGCCTAAATCGTCTGATACATGGGAAGAATTTTTGGCGTGGGTAGAGCGTTGGGATGCGTTTAATGAGGGGATTTAAGTGAGTAAAAAATTATGGAAAGCGTGGCTAAGAGAGCATAGGCCCTCCCCCGAAGATTTGATGGATGAATTATTTAGGAAAATCATGCTGAAAGAAATTACTGTATGTGAAACCTGTGATACAATCTTTGACTACAAACCTCAAAAAAAATATTGTGACAACTGTAGAAAAGTACGCTATGAAGAGAAGAAAGAACGAAGAAAAGTACACTATGAAGAGAACAAAGAGAAAGTGCTTGCAGAAAATAAAGTATACTATGAAAAGAACAAAGAGAAAATACACTTACGGCAAAAAGAATACAGGAAAGAAAACAAAGAGAAGATAAACTCACGAAACCGAGCATGGTACAAAAAGAACAAAATGAGGCGTAATTAATGCTTAATTTTTAACTAAAAATAGATTTAGTATTTAAACCGACAATGGATTGGGAAATGTTGAAGATGAATTGGAATGACCGATTGAGACCCGATGTGGTTGGACAGATAGTAGGTAACAAGAAGTTTGTTACAGACTGTGCGGGTTGGGTTAAGACATATCCCTCCGCACTACTATTAGTAGGCCCGCCGGGAACAGGTAAGACAAGTGCGGCTACAGTTGTAGCAAGACAATCACTTGGCGACCAATACAATGACATGAATCTCCTTTGGACTAATGCGAGTGACGATAGAGGCATCGCATATATCCGTGAGACTGTCAAGAACTTTGCCCGCCTAAGTGGTTTTGATGTAGATAGAAAGGTGGTTATTTTAGATGAGGCGTGTGGGCTTACACCCGCCGCCCAAGATTCACTTAGAGGTATCATGGAGAAATATACTGAACAGGTATTGTTCATCCTTACCGCTAACTACTCGGACAAGATAAGGCCCGCACTTAAGAGCAGGTGCATCCAATATACTTTCAAGAACGTTTCACCCAAAGAAGGCACGAAGCATCTCATGAGGCTTACGGAAATAGGTGCGCCTCAAGCATGGGAAGAGAACTACGATGATGTAGTAATGAAGTTTCATGGCGACCTTCGGGCCGCCGTTAATTGGTTGGAGAGCATACCAAGAGATGATGATGCTCTTAACGTATGTGAGTTTCCTAAGAACGTAGATGCTATGGGGCCTATTGATGAAAACGATTGGCTTACACTTAGGGAAAATTTATTGAGTCTATATGATACGGGAGGAGACCGTATGAGTATGATGAATACCTTTCACCGCCGTATGTCACAACATTTTGATAATGATGCTGACACGGTGTTTGATGTTCTTTCCGTATGGGGAGAGATGATGAAATTAGTATATGAGTGGCCCGCCTCTACGGAGTCATATATTGATGTGTTTGTGGGTAAAATAAAAAACAAATTGGAGAGATGAAAATGGTAGAAGAATTTGAATATGAGAATGAGACGGATAGCCCGGTAGACGATAGTGGAGGGGGTAAGGCCCTGCCTGATGGCGTGATGGAACGCATCACAGCACAGGCTGAACGAACAAAACAAAGTGTAGAAGATGTGGAAAAAGAGTATTTAGAATACATCGCTAAAGAGTTTGGTTGTGACGACCCTTACGCAGAAGATGACGAGACACTACTCATTGATTGGACAGAATCAGCATTCGTAACTATGCGCCGAAGTTCAGGTGGTGGTGGGGACGCTACAACTTTTGTTGGTTGTTTCTTAGGTGTTGGTGAGAAGAAGAATGACAGAATGGAGAATTTAAGGAAGCGCAACATACAGGATTACGCTAAAGACCATGCTCAAATTATTGAATCAGGACGCCTCGGTGCTTGGGAAAATAAAGACGGTAAGTGGTATCTGAATACTTCCGAAGGACAGAAAGAAACAGATGCACCTGTTGATGAAACACCACCTTATGCTTTCAAGGCTGATGGAGATTGGGTTTCATTTGTCTCAAAGGTGGGTAAGAATCCATACCCATCTATTAGGCAGGGCAGATATATGTATTTCTTAGGTAACGAAGAGAGTAAGTTTGTGAATGAAGGGCTCTTAGAAGTTTGGCGTGTAGATGTTACTAATGATGATGCTGACATGGACATAGACATTGGGCGACCTGTGCGTATCTCCGTCAGACCACCAAGAGAGAATGCGCCGGATAGTATGAAAGATGTTCTTGGGACAAACAGTAATTTCTCAAGCACTTTATCATACACAGATGATTTCGTGACAGAAGAGAACAAACCTTTGTTAAACCCAAGTAACCTTTGGTTGAATGATGATTACCATGACCTACACGTTCCTATTGAAGAACTCTTAGAAGCGTTTGAGGCCAAGAGTCGCATGATAGAATTTGCTGATGGTAGAAAAGTAAAGTCAGGACCACTTGTTATTACTAAGGGGACCATAACACGTATGTCTACAGAACCAAGAGAGAGTCAATACGACCAAGAGGGCTACAACTTCTCTATGAGTATCACAAGTAAAGCATACAATGATGATGAAATCATGTGTTGGATTCCGGGTGCAGTTGGTAATCAAGCGAGCCCATTTAAAGCGGGTTGGGATGATGAAAAGTATTCCTTCGCTGAACGTTCTACTGTTCTCATCTTCGGGAGACTTAAGATGCGGGTGAGAGATGGTGTTTCAAGCCCACAAATCAACGCTTTTGGTGTTTATGGGGACCCACTAAGGGTGCGCCGAAGAGCGACAGGCGGCGATACTTCTGTGGACCAATTCAAGGGTGGTGATGAATGATGGCAGAATTGAAGATAGTTCTTGAAGAAGCAAACCATCATATCATAGAGGTAGGGGGGAAATTATTTAAGATATGTTATAATTCACGCATCCCGGCTTGGTCTCACACTTTCACAGGCTCACAGGTTTTGTTGCCCGATGGAAGTTTCAAGACTATACACGAATCTTACGCTTTAGATTGGCATGGTGAATGTAACCTGCCATCCCGAATATCAGGGGAGCAAGAAGCACAAGAGCGTAAAGAACACCGTCAACAATGTGATATTTGTAGCCCAAGAGCGCACCTTGAGTATTGGAATAATTATTTGACAAAGTATATGGAATATGAAATAGAAGGTGATGAATGATGGCAGGATTTGGTGCAACAGTAAAAGAGAATGAGGTTAAGGAAGAGGCTAAGAAGGCTAAGAAGGCAGACAAGCCTGTAGCAAACGAAGCCCCCTTCGCCTCTCTCGCAAAGGAGAGAGAACAACTCAAAACCACACGACCACGTTCACACGATTTCATAGCAATAGCAGGACACGAAGGCACAGGTAAATCCGGTCTTGTGCTTGATGCTTATGCTAAAGACCCTAACAGGCATGAAAAGGACCAACTATGGGTTAGCGACTTTGACGGTGGTGGTAGTATGCTACATGATTCTCATTACGGAGAGGACCGTTCAATAATCAATTTTGACCCGTGGGTTATGGATAAGGGTGAGCGAACTGTAAACAACTATCCCGGCACACACAATAGGCAACTTGAGATTTGTAAGTATGCTCTACATATTGCTGAACAACAAATAGAGCCTGACTATGATGGTGAAAGAATTTGGGGATTACTAATCTGTGGAATAGATTTGTGGGACCAAGTTTGTGTGAACAATATGCGTATCGTGGACTTAGGACTTGCTAAGGATGGCATTGATGCGGCTGATAATAGAGGAGCAGGTAAGGGTGAGCGTGTAGGCCACCAATGGGATTGGGCTATTCGCAAGACCCGTTTCCATCAACTTACTGCTATATGCCGCCGACTTGTGAAAGCAGGTGTGAGGGTGTATTGGGAGACTCATCTTAGAATGACTAACTATTCCTATGGTGGCAACGAAGATAACGCAAAGTGGCGTCCTGATTGGGAGAAAGCGAGCAACAACTATCTACCCACTATTATTATCTGTGAAAGACATGATGAGGTAAACGATGAGGGTGACGTTATCAAGTCACAATATACGGCTACATTTGATAAGTGTAAAACAAACGCTTCTCTACAAGGACAAAGGAGAACAATTTTCATTACAAAGTTAGGTGACAACCCCGAATGGCGTGGCCTACCTGAACTTTATGATGGTTCATTATGATTGTGAGGTAATTTTCAAGACGGTTTATCAAGTAATAACGGCAAAATCTTTTGTGTTTGTTTCGGGTCCCTCTCGGCCCGCAACTCCTCCGTGAGATAGTAGGTTTTCCATCTATGAAGCCGTTTCCGTCTTGAACTATTGAGGTGACATTATGACAAAAATTATGATACTAAGAAAGGAACTAATGAACTTCCTTGCCTTTACAAAGGACATACCTGACCTAAGACTTGTCTGTGCAGGTGTCCGTATAACAGCCGAAGTTGCTTACAGTTCTTACTATCTAAAAAAGACATTAACCGTTACACCTGAAACTATTATTGATGATGGTACAATTCATATCGTGAACCTTGATAAATTCAAACAGTTCTTGAAGGCATCTAAGAATGATTACATAACGATAAGACAGATAGCCGTCACAAAACCACTACACGTTACAGGTGGTGCTAATAAATTTCAGATTCCATCAAGTGATGATATAGAAAGTGCGACCAAAGTGCCTTATATGAACACCTTAATTTCTAAGAGTGAAGAATCGGGTTGGACTAATTTTAGTTCAGAAGTTTTAACACATCACGTTTTGATAGAATCTACTGATTTGAAAAGTCTTGCGGATATGAAATCTTTAGTTGCTAAAGAATCATCTTTTAAAATTAAAATTACACCCGAATTTTGGGGGTTAATAGCGGGTCAGACAATCAATGGTAAACTTTCAACTAACCTTCCTATAAAAGAAATAAGCGATGAAGTTGAGAATACCATAGATTCAAACTTTGGTGTGTGGTTGCCTAATTGTTTGCAGTATCTTGATGATGATGATGTCACCGTTCACATGGGGCAAAATACATTAGCCGTCTTTGCACAGCCCAATACCCTTCTTATGGTTGTGGATTTAGCGGTGGATTAGATGATTATAGATTGGTATCATGACTTTGCTTCTACAGATGAACGCCCCTGCTTATATATCAGAACAAGAGATGAACAGGGAATACTTACTGAACGTTTCATAAGACCCGATGATGATGATTGGCAAGCACCCTTCTGTTGGGTGAGTCAGAATATAGCACCGTGGAAAATGAAACAAATTCTAAATCGCTCCGTAGGTTCTTTCTTTCATAAAAATCAAACTGCTAAAGGCGTAGACGGTGAACCTCTATGGAAATTAACTGTAGAGAAGCCAAATGATTTATGGGATATTAAACAACAATATCCTAAAGTTACATACGAGGCTGATGTTCAATATGTAGACCAAGTTTTGCTATCTTTATATCCTGATAAGTTACCTGTGTTTAAGCCGAGGATATGGTATTTTGACCTTGAGTGGGACCCGGAGGATGACTTCACGACTATCATGGCCGTTGATGATAACTTTGCGGAATACCCTGTAGTGTTTGCTTGGTCAGAAGAAAAAGCAAAACTAAAGTTAAGTGGTAAACCATGTGAGGAAATTAAATGGATTGAGCGTGAAGATGGTTATGAATTAAGATTATTTGGAAGCGAAGATGATATGCATGAAGCCTTCCTAAAACATCTTGAGTTATGCGACCCTGATATTCTTGTGGCCCATGCTATCATGTGGGCAGATTTACCGCACCTAATGAGAAGGTTAGAAAATTCTGATAGGTTATCTCCTATTAATCAAGTCCTTCCTGCTCCTAAGAAAAAGGGTTACTATAAATCCACAAGACAACCCATTAGAGGTAGGTTATGTTTTGATACTGCGGCTACTAAGGATGAAGGTTCAGGGTTTGAGGGCGTATGGCAAAAAGCAGGTAAGGGACAAATGGCATCAAGGCAATTAGATTGGGTTGCTACAGAACTTGGCTTCGGTGGAAAACTAACAAACGAAGTTCCCGAAATGACAGTCTTTAATGGGTGGTATGAACACTTTGATACATTCGTTGATTACTGTTTGAGAGATACTACGTTACTAAGAAAGTGCGATGAAAAGTTAAACTGTATTAATTTCCATTTAGCCCTTCAACAACTTTGTGGTGTAGCATTCTTTAGCACACATAATGTTAGTAGATACTTCCGTGGTCTCATGGGTAGAAGAACAAATGATAAGGCGCTATCGTCATATTCTCAAGAGCGTGAAGCACTTAAAGCGGCATGGGTAATGCCCGCTATTCCGGGTAGGCATGAAGAGGTAGCCCTGTTAGATTTCGCATCACTATACCCAAACATCATACTCTCAAATAATCTATGTTACACAACTAAACGTGACGGTCCGGGTGAGGGCATCCTTAGTCTTGGTAACGGCACACATTGGGACCAAACCCAAAAGGGGTTACTGCCGTCTGTAGTTGAAGAGATGCTGACACTTAGAAAAGAATACAAGGCTCTTCTAAAGGCGGCTAAGACAGACGATGAACGTCTTGGGTATGATATGCTACAAGCGGCTGTGAAGGTGGCAGTAAACGCAATTTATGGCATGACAGGAAGCAGACGCTTAGGAGGAGCATGGTCTGACTTTGATATAGCACGTTCAATCACATACAAGGGTAGAGAAGCAATCACTATGCTTGTATCAGAAAGTGAAAAATTAGGTTTCAAATCATTAGCGGGGCATACTGATTCTGTGTATGTTAATGTTCCTTTTAAAAAGGCGGCGTGGCTCTCTTCTCACCTTACTGATATTTCACAGAACCGAATTAATATGAAATTTCTTGACGTAGAATGGGAGGCTTATTTTCCATATTGGGTAACTACAGGAACCAACAAAAATTTTGGTATCAAGTCATATCCGCCTCAAGATGTGGGTGTAATGAAAGTAACAGGTTTTGAGTTGAAGGCCGCTAACGCTTCTCCATTAACTAAAAAAGTTCAGGAGGCCGCATTCAACCTTATTGCTACGGGGGAATGTGAAGAGGCTGTTTATGAGGTCGTGAGACCTATCATTAAGTCTGTCTATGATAATACAATTCCTCTAAAAGACATAACCACATTTACAAGATTAAATCGTGAATTTAAAGACTACGTTTTGCCCGGTCTTGGTGTGAAGGCGGCTAAGTATTATAATGAGCATATAGGGACGGGGCAGGAAAATTTTAGAAAAGGGGATAGTGTATCTTGGATTTTCGTAAACGGGGTTCCTGAAGGTAAACCTACTATACCGCAGATAGCATATAGAGATGAAAAGGAATTAGAAAACTTTTCTATTGATTGGCATAAGTCGGTAGATAAAATGATAACAATGAAACTTAGGAAATTATATGAAATGCTCAATTGGGATTTAGAGAACTTAGTAGCGTTCCATAGACCAAAGCAGTATTGGTGATTTAGTATTTAAACCGACAATGGATTGGAAAATAAGGAAGTGAAGATTTTGGATAAAACAAAACGAGATAGATTAAAGATTCGCATGGCAAGATGGCAAGCCGAACTTGTGGTAAGAGAGAAAGCACTACAGGATAAAAAGGATGAAGATATTGCATACTATGGTAAAGAACTAAAAAGAGGTAAAACAGTTTTGATTAGACGTATAGACGCCACGAAGAAGAAAATTGCGGATTGCGAGGAAGCGATGCGAAAAGAGTGGATGGGCAAACGTGACGAAAGGGTTTTAGATACCATAAGGAACAATTCAGAAGGTCAAGGCGGTGTTAGAAACACAGGCGTTGAACCTTCATCAAGAACAGACCATCGTTTTGAAGGAAGCATTAGCCAACGAAAGGCGGCGAGAAAGTTACACAGGAGGGGTAAGAAATGAATTGGTTTAGGAAAAAAGAATGCACTCATCATCTGTGTCAATGCGGTGGTCTACAATTTAGACAGACGGCCTTAGAAGAGTTTGGTTTTGAGTTTATTAGCGAGAACCAAACAAGGCTTACGGACTTTGACAAGCAGATGTTTGAGCCCGTTCCCGTAACTATGGAGAGCATAGGATTGGAAGGAGAACCGAGAAAATACAGGGGGAATATATGAATGAGTAAGGCAAATAACATAAAAACGAGAACGAAACCTGCCTCCGCATTATTATTGCTTTTGGCTGTCCTTGAAAAAGAGGGTGATTATGATAATGAATTGTGGGGTATAGATATAACATTACCGAGTTGGGATGAATTATTAGGCCAAATTGAAAGAGTAGTAAAGAGAGATGGTGGTATGTCTGTAAAGAAACAAATTGCCTATGAGCGAGAGGAACGATATTATGAAATTACTGATAAATTAACATGGGAACAATTAGAAGAATTAGAGAAATTAAGTAAAAAGGATGGTGAATAAAATGAGTAAAGTAGAAGATGAAGTATGTGAATTGATACAAGCGAGAGCGAAGAAAGCGACAATCGTGGAGAAGTATGATGGTGCAACGATGGAGCGTGATGACCTTAGCCACTATGAGTGGTTGGAACATCTACAACATGAGTTGATGGATGGGGCTATCTATGTTCAGCGGCTACGTACAAGAGAGCAGACGCTTGAGGCGAAGTTGCGTGACCTGATGATTTCATGGAAATATGAAAGAACATATAGCGTAATGAAAGATGGAAAAGAAATGAAACTACCACGACTATCTGATGGTAGCACAGCCATACGTTATAGTGAAGCCGCAAATATACTTGAAGCCCTACTTGATGAGGTGAGCGAATGAGTATAAAGATGAAATTACTTGAGGCGAAATTGCGTGAATTAATCGCAAATTATCGCCTTGCATATATCAAGGGCGACCCAAACAGAATCATGGGAATAGCCTTGCCGTATTCTTCGGCGGCTGATAACATTGAAGCCCTACTTGATGAGGTGAGCGAATGACAAAAGATTGCCCTGTATGCAAACACATATTGTTCGGCTCTTACTGCGGTAACTGCGATGTTATTGTGACGGCTACCGGCTACATAGTGAGTGGAGTATGATGTTGAAGAGAGATTACGAGAAAATGACGAAGGCGTTAGTTGAATACTTGGATGGTATGAAGGGCCAAAGCACAGGTTACGTTCCTACTACACAAGCGAAGGAAGAGGTATTACGGACTGTGCGGGTCATCTTAGAAGCCTATGGCGTGGAGGTGGAAGCGTGAGATTTAATCCTAAAGGCGAAGATGATGTAAGGCCATCCATAGACGATTACCCGCATGAAGATTTGAGAAAATCATACACCATAAGCCGTAATGATTGGGACCCTAAAAAGCATCATGACGAAAGACTTAGAGTTTCAAAATCATCACTTGGAACATTTAATTGGTGTCCTAAGCAGTATTGGTTCGTATATTTTGAAAAGATAGAGGGCGAAACTGTATACTACCATACAAGAGGTTTGAACGTGCATGATGCGATGGAATACTTTTGGGAAAATGTTGGTGAAGTAAGAGATGATATTTTCAAGTTGATGTATGAGGGTCATAGAGAACGTGCGAGGGCTATGATGCATGATGTTATACCTGTTCCACCTGAACCTTATGCTTATGGTGAAGAAGAACAAATCAGACAATGGGTTGATTGGCAGTTCAGTAGGTTTGAGCATACAAACGGTGTTAATTGGGAACCCGCTAAATGTGAGGCCGAGATACACGCTTATCGTATGGTAGAGATTGACGGCGACCCTATACCTATCCACATGAAGGGATTTATTGATAGCATATTCGCTAACGATGATGGCACGTTTGCTCTCATGGAATTAAAGACGGGTAAGTGGAAGAACGCAGGTAAGAGAAAGAGAACGCAGATGCGTAAAGAGATGCAGTTTTACAGGATGATGATTGAAAATAGCCCACATTATGAATACTTACCTATCACCCATTGGGGTTGGGAATTTCCCGGCGGTGGTATAGAGGGCGGTGACGGCGCACACATATATTTTGAGCCGGTGAAGGATGCAAGATACACACCAAAGAGCGTGGAAAAGTCTTTAGAAAAATTAGTTCAGGCACATTTAGACGGCTTGTTTCCTGCGAGTGCGAGCGACATTCAATGTGGCTTTTGTGATTTCATGGAAATATGCCCGAAATTTACGGGTGAGGATTTGGACAGAAGATTAGGGTTGAATGAAGATGAGTGATGAAATAACAAGGATGCTATTGCAGATAGCGTTAGAGAATGCAGTACCGCCAAGTTACACAGTAAGTGTGAAACTTATGAAGGGCTTAGGTAAGAAGAGTTTTGAAAGAAAGGCATGGAGACAAACCACACTTTCAGAATACATGGATATTGAAGCAGGTGAGCCAAAGAACTTACCCGGCGGAAGTATATTTTACACAGTAAATATCTTTCACGTTACACCTGAAAAGATTTACAATCTCTTTCATGACCTGATGGATGACATAAGTGAGTATGTGAGAAAACATCGTAATTGGTGATGACGTGAGTTTTGTTCCCATAGATTTTCCAAGAGAGGTATTAGTTCTCTCAAGTATTGAGGGTATCATGGGTTATAGATTACTTGTAAAAAATGAAAAAGAATTAGAATCATATTGGAGGGGTCGTAACGGAAGTGGAAATGTTTTCTTTACTACCTATGGGTATAGAGGAACGCAAGCGCCTAAGCATCATAGAGTAAATTATGATACACCAATGATACATCACTTTGTTATGGATTTTGACTGTAAGGATTTTAGAAATAAGGGGGTAGAGGTTCCCTTTGAAATTCCGCAACAACAGGTAAAGGATTTACATCAGTATTTTATTGAGGAAGATATTAAGCACTATGTTTGGTTTAGTGGCGGAGGTTTTCATGTTTGGATTATGCTTGATAGAACACATACCCCGAGTAGTGGTTCAGCGGTTTCAAGGATTAAACACGCCGGTAGAAAGATGGTTAATGAGTGGCATAAAATGTTTAACTTGCGATGTAATGACCCCGGTGTATATTTTGACACAGCGAGAATGATACGCATACCTAATTCTTACAACGCTAAAAGGGGCTGTTGGATGATGCCTTTAACAACCACACAAATCATGGAAAATACCTACGAAGATTTCATGGAGCAATCACAAGACCCACATAGAGGCTTCATTCAACACGGTAATACATCTATTAAACTCAATGTAAAGGATAATGTTGAGGTATCATTCGGTGAAATAGAAACCGTTGATGTAGCCACAACGTCACTTTCTGATATTCATATTCTCCCATGTATAGCGCATTCTGCTATGGGTGAGGGCAACCCTCCGCATAGAGCGAGGGTTTTCTTCGCTTCATATTTAGCGGATAGATTAAGAAATTTTAGACCACATTATACTGTATCTGATAAAAGTAAAAGAGAACATATACAACAGATTTCTCAAATATGTGGGCAACAGGGTTGGGTGGATTATGACCCCATAAGAACCGAGGGTCAAGTGGCAAGCATTGTAACGGCGGGCTACAGCCATCCGACCTGCTCTACGCTATATATGGAGGGTTTTTGTCTTGGTAAGTGTAAGTATTATGATGGAACAGGTGATGAAATATGACAAATAAAAAACCCATAAATGACCCCAATAGCAGGATAAGGAAAAAAATTTTGGAGTTTGCATCATCAGTAGAAAGTTTTGATTTACATGACCTTCATGATTGGTGGTGGGAACATGCACCCAAGAACGTTCCGGCGAGAAATCATTTGGGGGGTCTTTTATCAAAAATGGATTGTTTAGAAAAACTTGGGCATCAGAAATCTCGCTGTAGAAGAAATATGAAATACAAATTAAAGGATGAATTTTGATGGCTAAAAGTAATAATAAGAATCGCACGATAGAGCGTATTAAACGTCTGTATGAAATTAATAATAAACCTAAAACGCATACAGAAATTTATGAAGGTTTATTATCTCAAAAACAATTAAACACAAACCGTCCATACACAAACTCTCCGACCCGAAATGAATTAAGTAATATCCTATCTAAATTTAAAGACTTTGTTTTTGTAGATAACGAGGGTGTAACGGAAGGTATGTCTAACACTTACAAAACTTCAAGATGGAAACTTCGTGGTGAGTATGATGAGTAAACAAGAACTTATCATAGACTCTAATGAAAGAGGTAGTCTTTGCGAATCCATAGAAAGGAAAGCGAAGAGGATGGGGATTAGAGTAATAAGAAAGCCATTACTTGTTGGTGACTATCTATTAGGAGGCGCATTGGTTGAAGCGAAGAGTATTAACGACTTATTTCAATCAAGCCATAGCGGGCATCTGTGGAGACAACTTGATAACATGGATGCTAACTATGAAAGATTCTTTCTTGTTATACACGGCGGTATTGATAAGTACGTTGCTATGGCTAAAAGAAACGGTAGAAGAGTTACATATTCAAAAGTACAAAATGAACTAACGGGTACTATAGCCCGGGTCATGTGTGATTTTGAATGTCAAGTTTTCTATACAGGTAATGTAAGCGAAGCCGCACAGTTCATCACGAAGTTACACGACAAGTTACAGAAGCCCGCATCACGTCATGGGGCTCAATCACTTAGGAGAGTAGCGAGTAATGATGCACGTCTTGACATTCTGCTAACTATACCCGGCATTGGGGCGGATATGGCTGAAAGAATACTTGAGAAATGTGGCTCTATAGAAGAGATGTGTCATCCTGATTCATTAAAATTAATCAAGGGTCTTGGGCCTACATTACGTTCTCGCATCATTAATATACTAACATCAGAAGAAGAAGTGCGTTTTGAGCGCAAAAAGTGACATCTTATTTAAAGCGTCATTGAAGTTTTAGGGGGGTAGGACTTTTATCATTTCTCATGATTTATCATGTGTCCTATCAAATAATTTGATATAGTGGTGGCCTCCCGTATGACTATTACGAAATTGTCTCTAAAACTAATTTAGTATTTAAACCGACAATGGATTGGAGAATGAGAAAGATGGTTAAAGTTTACGAAAAATATGAAGCGGTGAGGAAGTTCCCTCTATTGAGAGCATACCTTGAAAATTTTGAGAATACATCTATGTCAAATCCCATACCGGGTCTTTTGTCATTCTTCTTCATACAAGGACAGGTAACAGTTCCCTATATTCGTTTACCAACGGGTGACTCACATCTTGACCTTAGAGTTCATGTGTTTTGGATTCAACCCTCACGTTCAGGCAAATCTATTGCTTGGAATTTTATTGGAGACGTTTTAAAAGAAATTGATATTCCTGCTACTATGTATGCATCAGGAACAGATGCCGGTTTAGCGGGTTCTATCATAGAGATAAAGGGAGAGAAGGGAGAGCCGCCCACAACAGAAGTTGTTGATGGTTTACTTTCAGGTAGAAAATGTATAAATTTTGATGAGGGTTCTATTATTCTTATGCCCGGTAAGCATTCACAAGAGACTGTTCTTTACTTACAATCAGCATGTAACCCCATAGGAACAGAAAATAATAAAATTGTAAAGCACATGAAAAACGGTGTCGTGGAAAATGAATCATTGGTTTCTTTATGGATAACTACGTTTCCCCCGAAGGGTGTTAAAGAGTATGTTCTCACGAAAGGTATCTTCCAAAGAGTGTTGTTGTATTGGGGTGAATGGGATATGGACAAACGACAAAATGTTAGCACTATGCGTTTAGATACCTTCGGTAAAAAGCCCAAGAAAGTTACCATGAGTAAGAATGATATTTATGATTATTTCAGAAATCTTGACAAGAGACTTAGGAATAGATTACTTGACCTTTCTGAAACTTCTTTCATAGATTGGGACTCTATGACAAGAGAAGAACAAGAAGTGACGGTTCAAGAAAATTGGTGGGAATGTTTTACCTATGATGATGATTTTAGAGTTGCGTTACAGCAAGCAAAAGATGATTATTTTGAACTTGTAAAACTCATGGACCCTTCGCTTTCGGAGGTAGTGGCATCTTTCTTACCGGGGATAGAGAATTATCTTGGTATCTTTTCTACTCATATTGCTATGCTTGACGAGTCTTGGGAAGTAAAACCTGTATACGTGGATATGGCTCATGAAATTCTTTACGACCTTTTCACTAATCTTATCTCATGGCTTGAAGATGAAGTTGAGGTAGGTATGAAAGAAGCAGAAAAGACCCATTACAAAGAGCGTTGGTTGAAGGCATATAATGAATGTTCAGAATTTGATTTAAGTGATAGAGGTCCCCATTGGCGTAGGCAGACAACAGTTAAGAAACGTTACATAGCCAATACAGGTGTTTCTATGCCTACCGCTAATAGACATTACAAAGACTACGCCCTTACTTTGTTTAAAATTACAAAAGATGGCGGAAGAAATTACATTAAGTTGAAAGGTAAATAGGGGTTGGAAAATTCATGAGCGACATTATGGCCCTTGATATTGAAACAAGCAACTACTCTTTTGAGATAGGTGGATGGGATAAGACAGCGATGTTTGAGCCCATAGTTGTAGCCACATGGGATGGAGATAACGGTAACATATACTGTAATAAATCTCTCAACATTGAGGCGACAGTAAAAGAATTGCACCCAAGAACATTAGGTGATGATATGGCTGAACATATAGAAAAGGGTGGAAAAATTTTGGGTCACAATATCAAAGGTTTTGACTTACCTATTCTTAGAGATGCGCTTGATTGTTGGACAGCAGGTGACTTGTTGGGTAAAGCGGAATCGGTTTTAGATACACATAACATGGTGAAGAAATCGGTTGCTCTAATTGAGGGCTTGACGTGCGATACAACACTCAACACGCTTGTAAAATCCACATTATCAGAACAAAAAATAATGAGCAGTTATGATGCTCCGAAAGAATGGAGGGCGGGTAACTATGACGAAGTAGCAAAGTATTGTTTGTCTGACGCCCAACTAACATACGACTTATTCAAACACGGACAGACGGAAGGTTTTGTCAAAAGCCGGTGTTTGAAAACAGGAAAAATAGTAGAAATAGAAATTGAATGGTGATTAAAATGAGTATGAATGAAGATGATGAAACCGAATGGTATGAATTAGAGGCGAAGGCTAAGGAATTGTATGATGCTGATAAAAACCCGAATGAAAATATAGAATTTCTACAAATGGAAGTACGCTATTTTCGGAATGAACTACGCCGCAATCAAGGGGCGAAAGGTAGTTTAGCGGTCTTTGCCTACGAAGCATGGCACCGAGCGGAATTAATAAATCAAAAATTACAAGAAGAGCGAAAAAGATGGGTATTAAGGTGGTGAGAAAATATGAGTGAAGGTGAAGGTAAAAGTATGGCGCAAGTGCATAACATTCGTGCGGCTAAAAAGATTGTTGAAACGGTGAAGTCCACGCTCGGACCAATGGGCATGGATAAGATGATGGTAGACGGGGGTGGGAACGTAATAGTCACTAACGATGGTGCAACCATACTTAGAGAGTTAGACGTGGCGCACCCCGGCGGTAAGATGATGGTAGAAGTAGCAAAGACTCAAGAGAGTTTATGCTACGATGGAACTACAAGCACCGTAGTATTAGCAGGACAACTTTTGGCTAATAGTGAAATGTTGTTTGAAAAAGGATTACACCCTAACGTAATTTGTCGTGGTTATCATGAGGCCGCACAGATGGCTACTAACTATCTAAAAGATAATATCTCACAGGATGGTAGTGATAAAGAGTTGTTAGTAAAGGTTGCACGTACAGCCATTACAGGTAAGACATTAGAGAATGCACTTGACAAGGTAGCGGCATTATGCGTTGACGCCGTGAAAAAAGCAGGTGATGCTGAAAGTGTTAGAGTGCTACCACTACCGGGTGATTCGCTTGAAGATTCATATCTTTTTAATGGTGTAGTAGTGAACAAGGATTACTATATTGAGTGTACGGTTGCAAACCAAACAAAGGTTTTGTTGGTCAATACAGGACTCACCCAAGAGAAAAGCGATGACAACGTTCAAGTTCAATTAGATGCCGAGTCATATCAAACTTTCAAGGCTTCAAGTAAGGATGATATTTTATCTCATGCTAAATTAATAGTCAGCCTGTTGCCTGATGGCGGGGTCTTGTTTTGTAGAGATAGTGTAGACGACCATGTGTGCGCTTATCTAAAGAAACACAATGTTGCTGTTGTAAGGAGAGTACAGCAAAGCACATTAAAGGCTCTCTCAAAGTCTTTAGGTATAGAAATTGCACAAACCGTTTTGGATATTGAAGTGTCAGCCGATGCAGTAATTAGACGCCAAAGGCATCATGACGTTTGGTATCTATTCGTTGAAGGTGATTGTGCAGATGATATGGGAACGCTCATTCTTAGGGGCGCTACAACACATACTTTAGAAGAGGTAGAAAGAGGCTTTGATGATGCACTTGGTGTCGTTAGCCTTGTTATGAATAACGACTCTTATGTTTACGGCGGTGGCACAGCCTATGTAGAGATGGCCGCACACTTGAGGCAACACGCCGCTACTATAGGTGGTAGGGCGCAGATGGCTATTGAGGCGTTTTCTGATGCCCTTGAGACCATCCCTGCCACCATAGCCGAGAATGCAGGGTATGACCCCTTAGACACGGTATTGGCTATGAGACACGAAGTGTTGAATGATATTACATGGATGGGTCCTGATGTTGAAGAAGGCGGTTTAACCGATATGAGAACTCTTGGTGTGTATGAACCAACTGCTCTTGTAAGACAGGCCGTATTGAGTGCGGGTGAAGTAGCCATAGCACTTCTAAGAATTGATGATATTATCGGTAGACGGCCCGTTGAATAATCATGCCGTTTATATTAGGTGAGAAAAGTGACCCTAATATGTCGCCCAAAAAGAGAAGAATAAGATGTCAAATTTGTAACAGATTGTTTAAGTGGCAAAAAAGAAGAATACAGCCTTTACGGAAACATAGTTGTTCCGCATGTCATAATGAAATGAAACTTTTAGATATTTTAATAGAATTTGAAGTAAGCGATAAAACGATGCACGACTTTGGTTTTGAAAGGGTTGATGATGGGCAGACTGATTGATAGATTGAAGGTGAAATGTCGCCGTTGCGAGCATTGGCACATACCAAGACGTATAAGCGGCAGGTATCACGATGAAGAAAGAGAATACATTTTTCTTTTAAATTGCCGTAAATGTGGGCATTTTTGGCAAGACTCAGCAAATGCTGATGACGACCCCCGTTGGTGAGTATTTAAAGCGTCATTGAGTTTACCCTTTTGTTTTTTGAGGGTATTTAAACGATACAACATTTATGCCTAAAGTAACCGTTCCCAAGCCGAACCCGTGTATACGAATCTACCATAGCCGCTTGCGACTATGGCTGTCAATCCCGCAAAAGTAACGGTGTTAGAACCGCTCTTATTTTTAATCTCTACAACATGACCCGGTGGGAATGTTCCACTTACAGCAACTGTGCATGGCCCACCGGGGGTTAAGACGAGGATATTACTGTCATCAAACTTTACTGTTAATGAAGTGGCGGTGCTTGTTGTTACACGATTAGGCATCATTCTCCATGTGTGTCTACTACCGCCCTGTTTAGCACTATAGTATAGAACGTTGTTTCCATCGCCATCAAAGGATTGCCAAATACCACCGAGTGTGCTACCAGCAAAGTCACCTGTTTGCACACCGCCGCCGTGTATGTTGTCAAGTGCTGTATGACTGTTTACGGCTGTTGTAGCACCTACTGCTCCCGTTGTAACAGGTGATAGATACATTGGTGTTGGTCTGATGAATACACGCTTATCGTTACTTTCTGTGATTTGAACATCAAGGTTACTCGCATTAGACTGATACACTACTCTTAGAACCGCTAAGACGACACTTTGTTTTACACTTAAAGCGGCATTGGGTTCGTTAAGAAATGATGTTGGACAAGCGGGATAAACATTAGTTCCTGTTGTAACCGCTGTTCCCATCTCCCAATACAAATGAGCCACACCTGCGGCGTCATCAGTTGATACATACACTACTACTAATGCCTCTTGACCCGTTGTAAGTGCGCTTGGTGAGCCTCTCTTATGTGCGCTTGCTGTGATTAGGTCTAAATCTTCATGCGACCCCACGCCGCCCGCAAAGTCGTATATCACCCCATCTAAAACACAATGACCACCCACCACTCTCACGGTGTAAGCGTTAGTTATTTGCTCACATACACCGGGTAAATCTTCAGGAACATTACGATTGCTCGCCCCCGTTGCTGTATCTTCTAATAACAAAATTCCGTTACCATGTGTTCCTTCGTAGAGATTAGTTAAACTCGCAGATATGATATGGTCGCCATCGGCTAAACCATCAACTGATGTTGCGGTTCCCGACAATGCGGGCATATTGTGATTAGTATGCCCTGATAATGGATTCCCTGTCATTACGCCACCTCTATCATCATCTGTATCAAAACCTCATTATTTGTAGTCTTTGTTATTGGTCTTGTGGTAAATCTCGCTACGGGCGTGAATGATGTAGTGTCCCTAAATTGCACGTATACTTCCTTCAACTCTTCTGTATAAGAATTATCAATAGGTAACTTTGCTTCTAACAAAAGAGTGCTATCGTCTATGATAGTCACCGTTGGTGTGAGTGTTACAGCGGGTCTACCTGCCGCACCATCAGAAGATGTAGCAGGAGTGCCATCAAAACCCAATGTTATTTCATTTATATTATCGGCTATTGTCTTTAACAACAAACGGCGTATATGATTACTTACAGGCATTAATTCACTCTCCATTTAGATTTGTTACTTCCGATAGGTAGCCCCGCATTCTTCCCCACAGTCCCTCTCTTTTTTGTTCCTTTGGTTCCACCAATTAACATTCGGGTATCTCCTACGCCTCTTAATACGACACTCTTTGTTAGTTTCAATTCAACTTTTCCGAAGAAACCTAAATCTTCACTTACAATTTGAACGTCTCCATTTGGATTTTCATCAAAGGCTAATGCTATCGTACCTTCAGTCATGCCGCTTAATATACCCTCTAACCCTGTATCTATATTCAACAATACCAAATCGCTTGTTTTTCTGTCTAAATAATGTCTTGCTTCTGTAATTATTCGTAGTTGATTATCATACATTATCGTCATTCCGGGTCTTAAATCAGATACAAGAAAATGCCCTGTTGTGCTGATGCTCCCTTTTATTAGCGAGTTCGCTTTCAAAATTTGTCGTGCAACTCTTCTTGCGCTTCTTGTATTAGTTACGGTCATATCAATTATAGGTGTTAGTGTTTCTAAAATCTCTCCATGTTCGCCACTTTGTTTCTCCCCATCATCTATTTTTGCGTAAGCATTCTCATTCAGACTCGTTGCTTTACCTTGAACAGCCACACGATTCACCGTGTTATCTATTGGGTCTTTTATCTTAGAGCCTATTCTAAATCTTGAATCAATTTTCCTATTAGTCTCACTAAACCGATATGGTATGTAGAGTAAGTTACCAAACCTATCTAAGACCACCATTCTATTATCATGTCTTGAAACATATTTTAACGCAGTTGAAAGATTTAGACCGTAAAAATCCTGTGCTAAGAATCGTTGGCTGTGCATTCTTCTCCCTGCGTTAGTGCTTGAAGATTTCCTCGGTAATCCAATGTTTACAGATGTTAGAGAATTTGCTATAGAGTCTCCCATCCGAAGCGCAAGGTCGCTTGTTCTAAATCCAACGTCTATAGATTGACCCAATTTTACAGTTGACCCCTCAAAACCAATATCTGATAGAGAGCGTGTTTTCATATTTCTCAAGTTCATATTGATACCAACGTTTGCACTCTCTACTGTTGATGGTGTTAAGCGATTCGCCGGTTTGTATTGGCTATAAAGCATCATGGGAATATTGGTGCTTGAAACTACGTTGTCACCAAAAAATGGATTGCCTGTGAAGGAATGCCCGGGTGTTGAGTGGTGTGATATTTGAACTGCTGATTGTCCTTCCACTAACAAATAGTTTCTTTCGTTTGTAACTTGGAAGTTTATACTATTATTTTTCTCAATCTCAATCTCAATTTTATCATCAATTCTTTGTTTTGTTTTGGCGTGATGTATAGCATTATCAACAAACACGGGTTTTCTTATGTGGTCCATAACCTCTACAACATCGGTGCTAAACCGACCTGTTGCTGAATTACTTATCAGGGTCATGTGCCATCCCCACTATGGTCTGATGCGTTAAACGATACATCACCTTTATCTCCTTTAGGATGGAGAGATTGACTGAATCTTGGCTCAATATTGAAATCTAATCTCTTCTCTACATCATCGCTTTCTATAGGTGTTCGGCGGCGTGATGCGTCAGAACGATAATGTTGAAGAGTATTTTCAGATATTACTAATCTACTTACAGTAGAGCCCAAAGTTGTTTTATCATATCCTGTTACTTCTGTTCCGAGAATTTTAGGTCCTTGACTTTGTGGTGTTGTGACACTAACAGCGTGGTCTATGTAATACACAGGGGCGTAAGGTGGATTTGTATCAGGGTTTGTGGCTCTCATATATGTTCCACCGCTTGCTCTTCCATTAGGCATATCATAGGAGAATATACCATATTTTCCACCGCTTGTTGTTGAAAAGGCGTCTGAACCAAACTGTGGGCTTGAGGAATGTAAATCATTATTTGTTCTGAAAATTTCTACGTGTTTGTTATCTAACATTCTTACAGGTCTGATAAGGAATTTTACAGATTTATCACTATAATTAGTTTGAGACGAACTAACGAATACTGCGGTAGTATAAGGATTACTTGAAACAGAACCACCTCCCCAATCTTCGTCATTGAAGAAGCCTAAATAATTTCGTGACTCAAGAATATAAGTTCCTCCTAATACTGAAAATGGATTAGTGTGACTAAAGCGCATTACACCACCTCTCGGTTGACTTGCGAAATTTATAGCCGTCAAATCATAATCAATAAGTGTAGAACTTCCACCAATCATACCACCGTGTAGAACTACTCTTTGTCCTACATTTCTGTCGGTGTGTAGACTATGTGCTTCTGTATTTATAGCAATAACATTAGCATCAATATCTTCTAAATTATCTGCATCTAAACCAATTCTTGGACTACTTCTACTGATAGCGTCTTTATGAGGTGAATCACCTGTAATAACTTCTGTTTTATCACTCACAACCGCTTCGGGTTTTAATAAACCATCTTCTGCAATCCCTAATCTATTACTAATACCTCTCGGGATTTCATCATTTTGTAAAGTATCATTTCTCGCTCTTATGAAACCATTACCAATAGGCGGCTCGGCTGTATTACCTGATAGTACAAGACCTGTAGTGTGAGTAGGTTCGTCTAATGATGTGAGTATATCTTCATTAAATTGTGTCGGGTATCTTACACCACGCCCGTTACCCATATCTCCTACTCTCATAGAATTTGTAGGGGCAAAAACATCAACTAATTTATTCGTGGTATTATTATTATCGTTATTTAGATTACCTGCAAATCTTGGTAAAGTATAACCCGATGTTAAAGAGACTGTAGTTCCACCAGCCGCTACGACATTTAGAATGTTAAAAATAGGTTTACCGTTATTTAGTAATCTATCCCACGGTGTTCTGTTATTTGCTCGGTCATACTCATACGCATTACCTGCGTCCCATGCGGGCCTGATACCCATGCTTCTTACAGGGTATCTTCTTACATCTTCGCCTCTTGTATTACCCCACCAATCCACAATATAATATCCCGCTATTTGGTCTATTGTAGAGAGTTCCTTATTTTCTCCATCGCCCCACCAATCTCTTGCTACTGTTGCTTTGTTACGAAGTGTGCGTACAGGGCAACCATAAGGTCGGGTCATTCTCCTTCCTTCGTTATATCTAACTTGCCATTCAGATTTATCGGGTCCAAGCATTCCACTAAAGTTTGTTTGTCTTTCTAAAATTCCTACATAAGTTGAGGGGTATGTTTTGTTTATATCACCTGCTCCCGTCCCTGCACCCTTGTAAGTCCAAGTTTGAGTTTCATGCTGAACCAATGCTCCATGATAATATCCTGAAACATTTTCAAGAGTTTTAGTTGCTACTACTAAAGTTGCGTTTCCGCCGCCGCCTGAAACAGTTACAACTTCTCCCGCTACATAGTTAATTCCGGGTGTGTGTATAGAAACAGCAGTAATTGCGCCACCACCACCGACTGTATCTATGTTCACAGTACAACCCGTACCTGATGCTGACGCCGATGTTGCAACGTTTGTTGCTACCGAATAACCCGTTCCTGCCGCCGATAATGCAAAGATAGATACTCCCTTCGCTTGCTCAATTTCAATATAACCTCTTGCTCCATGTAGCCCCCATTGTGGGCGATTGTATGGTTGTCTTATACCGAAACGATAACCGAATGGGCGTGGGCGTGTTTGACCTGATAAATCATCATAGTCATCTCTACCCAAACCATTTGCGGCTACATAAGAACCATCATCATCAACATCTTTCCATACAGGTCCTCCGAAATCATGTTGTCTTGGATTACTCCAAGATGTTGAGACTTCTGCATACCCATCAAGTCTACTAACAAGAGGACCGCCTCTACTCCCGCAAGGCCAAAACTTGTTATACATTACTTTAGTACCTGTGCTTGCACCATATTTACCTCCTTGATGAGAGTAATTTAGCATACTGTCAATGTTATGTGCGGTTTCTACACTTCCGTCACCATCAATGTAAATTTTCTTTCCTGCGGCTACAGAATAATCTCTCATACCTGCAAGTATGATGGTGCTTCCTGTGACTGATACCACTATACCAAGAGCCTTACCTTCTGCGGAAATATATTTTCCTTGTGTAAATTGACCCATAGAACCTGAACCTGTTGTAACTACTCTTACGCTTTGATTTGAGCCACCTGAACCTACTACAATTGACATACTAACGGTTGTACGGTCAGTATCTATTGGAGGCTTTGGACTCTTCATTTGAAAACCAAAAGGCCCCATGCTTGCTTGATAATGAGCATCGTGATAATGAATAGTCTCAAAATGTTCAGGCATAGAGTTATACGATTTTGCGGCTATTGCTCTATCAGATGTTGGGCTTAACCATGTTCTCCCTACATCGCTATAGAAAGTATGGGGTCTACCAAGATTAGGATGCCAAAGACATAGATAAGCATCTGCTAAATGTAAACTGTTTGTATCTCTACTACCTTGTAGTGTTTGCGGAAGAGTTCTTGTAATAATACTATTTTTAGAATCCTTTAGAATCTCACCTGATGCAAGATTATCATATCCTTTTGTTAATCTTAGTATAGAACCTACAGTTAAATTATCCCACCAAATATTTGTTCCACCAACTACATCTCCTACTAAAAATACTGTAGGTTCGTTTAAGTCACCATGTGATATTCCTGTTCTTGTTTCATAATTAGTAACTCTTCTTATTCCACCTACATCCGTGTATTCAAGTTTTTGATTATAATATGGTTTCTCTAAAAATCCTGTTGCGTTATCTACTTTTACTGCCGAGCGTGGTTTATGCGTTCCTGCCGTTGGGTTCCATCCCGCTGTTCCTGCTTTATCTATAGCCATAACAGCACATCTTGGGTTTAAACTTACATTTTCTAAAATAGTTGAATAAATATCAGGATAAATACTTGGATAACCACCGAGTGTTATTTGACATGATATAGAGCCATTACTTGCTCTTAAAAATTCATAATAATTATCATATCTTAACTGCGTAATATATCTATAGCCCGCTGATATTGTATCATCAGGTGCTGTTGTGTGTAATATGCTCCACCACGGGATATTTATTGTAAATTCAGGTGTTGAATGATTAAACATTCCCGGATGATATGGGAACGATTTTCTTGTAAAAGATGGAGATTCAGTCCCCTGTAATCCCAATGGATTGAAGAGAAGTAAGGGAGGGATATTAGTGAATTGAGAACCAAAATCAGGGTCATGGTCTAACATTACTTCATTAATGAAAACTTCACATCCTCTTGTATCTGCCATTACTGCTTCTGCAAGTACAAGTGTTAATCCGCCTTTAATATTATAATTAGTCTTTATACCTATAACGAGGGCAACTTGTTGCGATGTTAATTCTTTCACGGAGCCATCGGGTAATGCAGTTGCGGCTCCGTTAGCGTGAAAACCTAAGAACTGCGATGAATGTATATTCGGTTGTATAACAATTTGGTATGCTCCGACTTCTGATGGGTCGGGGAAGTGATTATTTAATGTATAATTAGCCGCTCCTTCTAATACAATACTATGTCCTCCTTTTGAATTTATAACACCCGCTTGACCTTTTGATGCAAGTATTCCGTAACCGTCTGCTCTTATTTTAGATTCAAACATTAAAGTAAACGCCCCGCCGTGAACATCACTAGGTCCCGAAGGTGTCGCTGTTAAAGCACCGAAGGTTACAGGTGGAGATAAAGTGTTAAACTGTTGTGTGGTTGAGGCAGGTATAGCGGCTTTATGGTCTATTTTTGATTCTAAACTTAATAAATTACCTTCTTTATTTGGAACCGTTGAGGAACGACAAGCGTAATGTAAATCATATAATCCCTGATATGCGGGATGAGCCCAATGACCGGGAAGCATAGCCATAGTTGGGGTAATGAAATGATGACCCATTCTTGGAATTGGTAACGGTGTTAAAACAGGTTTACTATAAACAGTATAGGCAGGGTCTGACGCCGATACACCATTAAAATAATTCACTTGTGCCATATCAGGGCTTGCTCCGCTTACTTCTGCGTGGTCTCTTAATCTTCTGCTTGCGTAGAATCTTGTACTACCCGCAGGAATATAGTATGAGGGTACAACTTTTAGAGAAGTTATAGAACCTGAAACTAATTCATCAAATTCTGCATCACCCACACAACCCGTAAATGTTGAACCTGCAATTGCCGTGTATGATGCTACCCCACCTCTATCAGTTGTAGGGTCATACAATCTCAAAAATCTTCGTCCCGCAGGGTCTCCTGCGAGCGTAGCCTTCTCTTGCTCACCAAATCCTGTTGTGAAAACAGATGTATTTACAGCGGCATTAACAGTAAGAGTAGTTCCAACATAACTTACACCCGTTAAATCATTATTTACTACACCGTTTGCGTGTGAGTATGATACAGGATATTTATGAGTATGAGTGTGTCCTGACTTTGTAATATGGAAAAATAATGTTCTATCGTGAAGTTCATAAGAAGTTTGTAATGGATTATTGCCGGTTGTTTCATCCCAATTTTCTTTTGAACTGTCGGGAAAAGCCACACCTGAAGATTTCTGACTTATGTGTTCCCAATTATGATTATCAAACGTTGGTCCAATTCTTGGATTAGAGATAGAATTATCAAATAAATGTTTTAGATTTGCACTATTAACACCGGGACCTAACATACCCCCACTACCCATTGTTTCGGTTTGATAAGCCTGTATTCTATCAAATCCACTTCTAACTAATATATTTCCGGGTATTGAATCAGGGTCAGGTAATCTAATTTTTAAATTAGGCTCAATATTACTATTTGTTATTGAAGGAGCAAGACCTTCTGATGTCCGATTACTTAGAGTTCTGAAAGCCCTAATAACGGTTCCAAACGGCGAACCACCGTTTATGGTATGTATTTGTCCTGTATCATCTTCAACCATTATATCTAAAAATTGTTCTTCTTCGTTTGGTATAGCAAGAATATTTTTTAATTCGTCAGGATGCCTTGCGGCTATTTGTGGATGTGAAAGTTCTTGTGATTGAATTATAGGGTACATAGCGGAATTTGTTGTCTCAAAACTAAACCTACAGTTTCCGAGTAACTTTTCTCCTGAAACGTATGAATTAACACCATTTACTCTTGTAACCCACGGTACAGCACCAAGACCTCTTGCGTTTATAGCGGGCATACTTAGATTTCCGCCGTCCATTCTCTTCCAAACTATATGTTCAATAGAGAAATTCTTGGCGGGTGAATAGCGATGAGTATCATAACCATTAACATCGCCAACCCAATAGGTGTTTGCGTCTGCTCCCGTACCGTATCTATTTCCAAGAGCAGTTGCTGACCCTGAATCCACAGCAATATTTCTTTGAACATCAGTATCTTGCTCAAGGAAAAATGAGCCGACACTTTTATCTAAATCAAAGAATAAATCACCTGTTTTTGCAAAACATGGTTCGGCGTTATGTAGATTCACATCATCAGTAATTGTTGAGTGTAAAACATATGTTGAGCCAAAGGAGGCTTGCGGGTCATTAAAATCTCCTATTGTGGGTAATGTAGTTCCTGTTGCTATTAATGCTTCAACATTAGGTCCTGCGTGTGCAGGAGCAGTAAAACGATTTGAATCATGTATACGTTCATCCCAACGTGTTGTTCCTGCGAACTGAATAGCCGTAGATGCGGCTACCCCTGCGTCTGTTTTTCCTACAAGAGATAACCAATCCCCCGTAGCCGTAATTCCATCTCTATCTGTTTTTCCTACAAGTGAAAGTTCACTTTCATAAGATACAACAACATATCCACGACTAAAGATTCCTTGTGGATGGTGTAGATTTGATAATATATCTAAAGTAGAATCTTTAGTAGGCATTAAGTTATAATAATCAGAATCATGTTGTTGCTTAAATTTATATCCTGCGGGAGAAGCAGGATAAACCGTAGATAAGTAGGCGGCGTATGCGTGATTTATATTCCAATTATACAATGTTCCAATATTAGTATCATTACCTAAATCACCGTCTGTTCTTGGCGAAGATTCAGGACTTCCTAACGTGGGGGCATAATTAGGTAAATGACCGAGTATATTTAAACAAGAATTTCCTGAACCATAAGGCGAGAAGCCGAGTTTAGGGAACCACGCACCGAGACCCGCACCATAACCTTCTGACCCAACTTTAAGTGTATTAAGATAAGAATATCTTTCTCCTGCCCAACCATAAGCACCTACGGGTCTTGTTCTATCTATTGCATCTATTAAACCGTTAAAATGAACTTGTGCCATGTGATTACGTGTTGCCACATTTTCATTCTTATATTGATGGACACCCGCTTTAGTCCAAATGTATATTTTTGTTACATTATCTCCACCTGTTTCAGCGGTTCCATTAGGGAATGTTAAATTTGCACCTGTACCTAAGTCATGGAATGTATAAATATCTTCTAAGAGAGGAAATCCGCTTATACGGTTTGGTGCTAACCAAAATCTTACGACCCAATTACCACCTACTTCGTAAACTTCTCTACTATGATAGGGTGCAAACATAGGTACAGGGTTTCCTGCGGCTCCTCCTGCCGGTCCTAATGGGTCTCTTCCTCCTTTATCTGTTCTTAACCAACCGCTTTGTGGTATTTGTTCAAAAGCATCTTGTGTACCCGAGCCACCTAGTGTGCCTTGAATATAAACTTGTGAGTTTGCTAATGATGTACTTAGTGGTGTGGGTGTAGGTGTATTTACTGTCGGTACTATAGTTGCCGCACTATAATCTACCCAATTAAGTTCATACCATCCGTATCGGTCTTGTCTCATACCATTACCCATTGATGGTGCAAAGGTTCCGCCCATCGCTTTAAGAGCCCCTGCGCCCGGAAATTCATTTATCGCTTGCCCAACAATTGTGGCTAACTCTTCACCGTTTTGTGCTCTCGTACCATCAACTACAATATATTCCATATCTATATCAGAAGTTGAGATTGAACCTGTATTTGGTAAAATATTTTTTGCTAAAACAGCAGATACTCTAAATGATGTAGGGTGTGTGGTATTCCATGCATTCTTAGCAATTCTATAACCTGCATTTGGATTTGGTGGATTAAAGGTAATCTGATTATCTAACCATGAACCACCGGGTGCAAACCCTCCATCCATCTGAAAACATAAATCCGCAGACATAGATACACCATACCACGGATAAACTGAATGTCTCATTGGATGCGCTTTTTTATATCCGGCTAAAGAATTTGCATTAATGGCTGTACCGTGAGGATTTGTAAAATGCTCTCCATACATTCTACCCGATTCAGGTCGTTGATTAAGACCAGCCGCACCTACATCTCCTATACTTGGTATTCCCATTGGTGGTTCCCAATTTAGGTATGTTCTCCAATGTAAGCGATGGTTTGCTGTTTGATATGTTGATGTAAAGGCCCCATCATCACCTGCATCATTTGTGATTTCATTAGGTAGAAAAACACCGCTTGGGACTTTAGACCATGAGTTTCCGACAGTTACAACATAAGCGGGGTCAGGCTCATTTGTAGCGTTACTACTATCTTCCATAGATGGACAAGCCTGACCGGGACCAAAAATTATGTATGTGGTTTTATTATTTATTCCTGTTATATGGTCATCATATCTTGCCGTAGGATGTGCAAATCTTAGAATTAACGGACTTGGTTTTTGCAATAGTAGTCCATTTGTGTATTTAGTTTTGTAGGGATGAGCGCCGTATGGTGGGAAGGTAGCACCCGCTAAATCACTTGAAAGTACACTATCTCTATTTTGCATCGGTTTACTTAACGAACCTCTATGTTGATTTACTAACGATGCACCGGGGAAAAACGCAAACATTGCATTACAATCTAATAAAGCAAAAGATGTACTTATTTCGTTAGCGTGTTGAATACCCGTACAACCCGTAGGTCCTGTTGAATATTCATGAGTATAAAATTCTGAATAATCGTTTTGTGTTCCATCATTAATATCTAAAACCACACCCGAAAATCCACCGCCAAAATATAGTGGAACATCGTGGTCTATACTATCTTTTCCACCTTTGAAATAAATTATAGGTTCACTTTCTACACTTCCTAAATATCTTATACCATCAAATTGTTGAGTATATTTTTCATCCCCAAAATTTGAAATTACAATATCCCCTGATGAAAGAGCAGGGATTGATGCTATCCATTCATCGTTAGCAGTAATAGTTTCCCATTTTATTGCTTGATGAGACGTAGTACCTTCAATAGAAGATGCCACGGCTTTAGCCTCGGACCCATAGTAAATGAGTTTTCTTTCACCTAATGATGGCGTTTTTACTTTTGTTCCGCCCGAAGTATCTGTCAAAACGCCTGAATAATTACCGGCAGGAATTAAAAGAGGCCAAATGTTATGCGAACTTGCTGTTTGTACAACTAATTTTTGGAGGCCGTGGTCCGTTGGTGACGCCATATTTAATTTTAAATTTATATTTTGAATTTTTGGTAATATATGGTCGCCGGGTATTGAAGTAAAGTTTTCGCCCTTTAGCCCCTTACGCCATTTCATTACGTCTACAGGGTCATTTAAAGAATCCACAAGTATAGGTGTAGGTGTATTAGCATGATAACCTCTACCCTTTGATTTTATTTGTAAAACTGTTTTTGGGATATATCCTACATCTACTCTTTTTGATTTGTCTATATTAGTATTTGCTATAGGTTCATTAGATGATGCGGAAGCCGCTATACCCCAACTACCGAGTGAATTAGATATTGTGCTATATTCACCGTATTCTAATTGTGCCGCTTGTATACCCCAATCTTTGTGTAGAGTGGCCTCAAACATATCTGATAAAGGTAAGATATTTCTTGTTGGATTGTGGGCTTTTACAATTATTGCATCTTCTGATACACCCCAAACGCCAAAAGTTCTACCGTCTGCGGCTAACATATCTCTACAATCAAATGCTACACCCTCCTCAACATTTACATTTTTAAGATTAATAGCGAAAGCAGTAACAGCCGCCAATAATTCATCTGTAATTAAACAAGTCCAATTAATAGTAGGTGAAATTAACCCTCTAATCGTACCCGCTGTTATATGACCTGAGCCGTAATTATTTGCTGATGTTCCACCTGTTGTAATATTATTTCCATTTGCTGTATTATGGGTTGCCGTAAATGCATCACCATCCACGCCATAAAACATAAGAGTACCTGAACTTCCTCTACTTCTTGAAGTATAAGAAAATACATGCCCTCTTTCACCGAATACTGATGTACCGTTGTCAAAAACTGCATCTGATAGATGTATTAGACCGTTTTCTTTTGGAAAACCATATAATCCAAGATTATCAAAATGAGCAGTATTATAATGAGTTGGAATTACCATTAGGGTCTTAGCACCTGAATCATAAGATGTGATACAATCTATAGCGATATTTGGTGAAGGTACACCTCTCCAACGATTACCTCTCCAAGTTTTTTCTTTGGCAACAGGTAAGTTTGTTATATCCATTCTTCCTGTAATATCACCTGCACCATACATAGCCTCCCCAATCGTGAAACCACCCTGTCCTACATCTTGGTCATTAAAATATACACATACCTCATCATCAATAGTTGATGGTAAAATAGTATTTTCGTTACTAAAATTTTCACCATGCTTACGATAAATAAATCTTAAACCATAACTTTTCCCTCTATGGTCTGCAAACCTAAATCCATATAATGTACTATTACCTATTTCCGTACTTTTAATATCATTAGATGGCACATAACTACCATACGAAGTAATGGTTAAATCATTACCACCTGAGTCTTTTCTATTGCCATAATATCCTGTGAATCTATTATCGCCTATTTTTCCAAAACCCCAAATACCTGTATCGGGAGCAAAGCCCGGAACGCCCGAAGCAACTAATCCACCGAAATTTATACGGCTAAATGCTCTTTTTGCGGGTCTTAATCCCTCAACAAGTGTAGTTGAAGGACTTTGCACCTCAAAAGATTCATCATTTATAGTATTAGAAATTGAACCTGAACCCGTAGTACCCGATAGTGCTCTTATCTTGGGGTCTACGAATACACCGTGATTAGGTATAAAATCCGAATTACTATTATAAGGTTCGTTTGGGTTATCTGTTGTAATATATTCTCTAAGTGTCGTTATAGGGGCAAACGGTCTACCGTGTTTATTAAGCGGCATGGGGGCAGGGTGCATATTCTCGCCAAGTATTTCATCAGGTTGACACCAAAAATTTCGGAATCTTCCGCCGTGTCCGATTAAAAATTGAGGACGATATGTTACCTGTCCTTTACTATTATCAAGCCAAGCGCAGAAATTACGACCACTTGCACCCGGGATTGTTGAATGAATTATTATTGAATAACCTTCGTTACCATCTAAATCTTCTACTACTCTTCCAAGATGGGCTCTCATATATCCCATGTGTGAACCTCTATCGTGAGAGGTATGACCTGAGTTAATATCCCAAAATGGCGAAGGGTCGTGAGTAGAACCTGTGGCGGCGAAATCAGCGTTTATATGAGCCGATGTTGGGTCTTTATTTGAGTCTGTAATATCTTGTCTAACTCCTATTCTTGTTAGGTCAAGTCGTTCAGTATCACCGGGATATTGTTGAGAGGGTCGTCTTGCGTGTGTTCTTCCGTTCTTTGCACCCGCTTGGTTGATTAAACGTACAACTTCTCTTGCCGCCGCCTCAATATCCGTTACACCTTCTTTTACACCAACTTCTCCGAGGTCAATATTTAATCTTCTTACGAAATCCATTTTTGTCCAATGTGGTAATTTTTGTAAACGGGATTCTTCGTGTGATGTTAAATCTAATTCAATAGAACGTTTACCTTTTAAACAAAGAAATGCGGATATACATCTTGTGCCATCGGGTGTATCAAATAATGTGCTTGGGTCTCTAAATTCATAATTAGCCGCCGCTACCCCTTCTCTATGATTTCTTAAAGCAAAAACAATAGGTAAAGTGTTTCTACTTTTTTCGTATCTTGAAATAATATGCATGGCATCTGAAAATATTGAATTACAGGCCCCTTGTTGATTTACAGGTTGTCCACTATCGGAATTATATTTTCTTATATTCAAGGTTTCTAATCTAAAACCACTATGAACTGTATGCCCGTGACCCTTTCCTTTAATATGCCTATTGAGCGCAACATTTGATGGGTCATCAATATACCACATTGTTTGAGCATTTCCAACACTTGACGGCGCAAGCATATCTACACTTGTATTATTAGCAATATTATGAGAATATGCGCTTTCAATAAATTTAGATTGTTGGGTACTTCTATGCCATTTATTTTCAGTAGGAAAACCATTTGCTACATCAATTTGTGTAGATAGATATGTTGGATTACCACCATTTAAAGAAAGTATTTTTAGAGGCGCATCAATATTTTCAGAAGTTATATTTCTTACATCTCCTATATGTGAAGTTCTTGGGCTTGTTTGAACCTGCATGTGAATATCATGAAAGGCTATAAATTCTCTATCATGAGCCACGTTGTATAATAGAACTCTCGCTTTATCATTAGTGGAAAGATAGGGGTCTACATAAGCAATTGTAGGTGGTTGTAAAGCGGAAAGACCCAAAGATTCATAATTTAACTCAATTGTTTTATTCAGATGCTGTGCAAAATTTATAGCAGTTTCAAGACAATCTTTACCTATTAAAAAATTCTCAAGCGGTATACTATCTCTTGGTCTTAATGCGGCTAAAGAACCTTGACCGCCATTAAATTCTTTCCAAACAAATCCTTCGTTTAATACACCACGACTTTTACCAAATAATCCTTCTACAGCGTGTGGATTATTCATGGTCATATTCATCCATACTGTATCGCCTTCTCTAAGACCACCCGGAGCATAAGGATATGTCCAACTTCTATTCAAAATCGCATCTTCTTCATTTTCAAATACTGAACCTATACCTACTCTAAGGAAATCTCCTGAGCCTATAGCCACAGCACTTCCCGAAGTTAAAATAATTTCATCAGTTCCCCCTGTAATAAGTTTTGATTTTATAGCACTAACTTCACCAAGATACTGAATATCATTTGTTGAGTTATTTTCAACGAAAACATCATCACCTTTTCTTAGCGCTAATCCCGCAATATCTGCATGTAGAAATCTATATGTTTGGCTATGTACAATCGTGAGAGTTGTAGCACCTGCCGAAATTGCACCCGTAAATGTCCAATTAGGAGTAGGTTTGAACGTGCTTGTTGTATTTTCATAATCGGTGGATATAGCGGGGCTACTAACATTGTGAACAGCCCTACCCTTTTTTGTTAAAACTAAATCTAAGCCCTCTAAATTGTTTAGATATGTTGGTGTTGTAAAAGGAGCGGAACCTGATAAATGTTCAGTCATTAAGAGATAGGTATTACCCGAGGGTTGAATGGGGCCAAACAAACCTGCTGTTATATTTGTTTGCCCTAAGAAATAAAATTTCCTTTCCGTAGTATCATCTTCTGTAACTGTGGCAGTATATAGTGGGTCTCCGATTGTTAGACTTAATGCCCCTCCTGAAGTTGAATATTTAACATCGGGAAAAAGTTTAGCATCTTTTTCATCTAATGTAACTAAACAATATCCTTGATAACTTGGTGTTGTGTGAGAAAGTTCTAATGGTTTTATATCAATAATTCTTCCTTTAGCCCTTCCCGGAACAATTCTTGGTGCATGTGGATTTGTTTTTGGTCCTGCGGTAAATTCTACAGCACTAACATATTGTCGTAACCCATAGTCAAGGTTTCCTCCCTGCGTCTGAACATTTGCGGAATCATAATAAAATGAATCTCTCAATTCCAAATCAGACGAAGGTGTAGTATCGTCAGAAGCAATTGGTACAAGAGTTTCAGATTGATAACCACCGCTAACAAAAATACTTGCTCCTGAAATTGCCGTCTCAAAAAATGTTTTACTATAAGCATATTCGTCAATAGGTACGGCGAGGAAGCCATCTGTTGGAGGCGAATTATCGTAAAGAACCCAACTACCGTTACTCAAGAACGCTCTTCTATATCTCATTACACCTACAAAATTATTATGTGCGTTTTGAGTTAATATTGTTGAAGGGAAAATATCTTTTTCAGAAACATGTATATTATAATGTGTTCCAGCGGTATTTAAATATGGAACTTTTGTAATATGTGACGAAGAAATAAATTTGCCTTCTGAAACTATATTTGAAAAGGCCGAATATGCTTCTCTATCAGCGACTTGAACATCAGGACAACGCCGACCTACGGGCGTAGGGTTCCAAGTATGTGCCGTATAAGTGCAATCTAACCTGATTTTCATACTATTATCGGGGCCGGGAAAAATTCCCCTACTTCTATCTTCAAAAAATTGTTGAGGAAATAGCGGTATTTCAACCATCGCTCTTGTAGAAGCATACTGCGAACCTAATTGATAATCATGCTGTACGTTATCCATTTTTTGAAATAATCTGTCATTTAATGTTGACCCGTCTTGACAAAGATTTTCGTTATTAAAATTAGGAGTATTAAATATTATAACAGAATTATCATCTGTAAGATTGTTTCCTGCGGCCCATATAGCAAATGTATGCACAGACGAGCCATCGGATAATATAAATTTTGCATTTAATAAAGCATCGCTATTATCAAAAAGAAAACTTGAGCCTGTCTTACTTGAATATTCTGCACTTGCTCCATTTTCAAGATATATCCTTCCTTTTTGTGGAAAGCAATATGTTCCCCAAGATGCTATATCAGGGGAATTATTGTTTAGTGGCGATACACTAATCCACATTCCTGTATTTTCGTTTACAGTTGCTACGGTAAATACACCCGATGAACCACCTGCAACTGTTAGAGCATTAGATGAAAGATACCCACTACCGCCATAATTTGTAGCAAAAGTAGTTGGGAACGTAATACCTGTAATTTCACCCGAACCACCAACGCTGGTAATTTTTAAGAGTGCATTCTGCCCATCACCCGCCCCTAAATTTATATTATCTCCTGTAGAATATCCTGTACCGGAAACACTAATGGCTCCCGTTAAAATATTTTTAGTTGGGATGCTATTAATTTGTGCGGTCTGAACAGAACAAATTTGCTGTGTATGCCACGGTAATCTTGCTAATGGGCTTGGGTCCCACGTTGGTTTTGTATTGACAGCGCCTTGACCCGGCCCACCTAATGTAACCGTTACTACAGGGGCGTTAGGTTCAATCTCTTTTACTATTGTAGAGTCGGGTGAACCCGAGCCTGTAAAATCAATATTCTTAGAATTAGATGCTGACGCAATCCCTTCGGCTCTTGCGATAATTCTTTTACTTCCATCGTTGTTCTCTTCTGTTTTTATGCTACGAAGTTTTGTTCTACTCATTAAGAATAGTAAAGAGAAGATATTTGGCTCTTGTCTAAATGTTTCTTGAGTTCTAATTTTGCTTAATTGATTTGTTCTTAAGCGGTCAGAAGGCTGAATGAAAAATCGGGATTGAACGCCATCAATATCTGTAATAACTACGTTATCAATAATATCAAACATTTCATGGATTATACTATTACCGCTCGTCACACCTGTATCAAAAATACCTGTTCCTGAATTTGTAACCGATGGTCCTAAAACAAAATCATCTGCATCGTTTAACGATAATTGTGTTACAACGTTTGCAACACCGGGATTTATACAAATGCGATGATAGGTAGATTCGTGATTTGAATTTAGTGTATGTGATGCTTCTATTGTAGTAGGTGGACTATTCGGTGTGGCGGTAACATCATTCACAGGTGTATAATTAGCAGGACAAAGAGACTCGTCTATTTCATCATCATCCTCTTTTCCACCTGTATTATCGCCTATAAGTGAATGAGTTGTTTCTAAAACTTCACTTAAACCCTGTCCTGCGACACTAATATCAATGATTCCGCCGGGTGAATATAGCGTAGTATCTTTAGTAGCGTCTGCTAAATCCGTGAGTATAACGTCAATAAAACGTGTTGAGCCTGTAATAATATCAGAACCAACAGGAAATGTTTTTTCAACCATTAAAAGAGGCTTTGCTACACCCATTGATGCTCCTGATAAATCTACAGCGTTATAATGAATTTCAACATACGGAGCCAAGTTATATGTTGTCTGTAAAGTAGGAACTTTTAGTAATGCTACTCTACTTTTACTTTCAGGTCTTAGATGGAAACGCCTTGTTTCAGCATTTATTGTATCTTCTAACTGTGGTACAGGACCCTTTAACATAAAGGGCCTATAATCCATGTTTGTTTTTCCTATAGCGATTAATTCCTTTTTGGCCGAAGGCATACCGTTTGTAATACCCGTATCTACAAGGGCTGAATTTAAAACTGAAACAATGCTTGATTTAAATTGATTGCTAAAAATATCTAACTTAGAGTTTATCGGTAACATCTCCTCTAATCCTTCTGTAGAAGAATCGTATATTATTTCAGTAATATCAGTAGTTCCATCTATACTTTGGTCTATATTTGTATCAATAGATTGTGGTAACATTCTCAAATATTCATGCCCTATAATATGAGATTTAGTGTGTCTACCGCTATGCCCGATTTGATATAACTCATCAAGTGCTGTGGGCCATGTAACAGCAAAAGGATTGTTAGGTGAATTAGAAGTTGTTGCCATCTTTGAAGAATACACTAAACCGTGATTCGTAGCGTTACTCTCATCAAGTACCATCTGTCCTGTTCTATCAAAAATTTGGCTACCGTAATGTGGCGGCTGATATGGCTTTCCTGTCCCATTATCAATTAATAAATCAGCCCCTACTACAACAAAATAATTATCAATATCCGCTGTTCTGTTATGTAATAATCCCCTTAAACCATTACTAAAAGGACTTGTAACGCTGAAATCTACATGGACGCTACTAACGGTTAAAACACCTGTGGTGCCGTTTATACTATGTAATCTTACCCTTTCAGGCGGAGAAAGATTAGGTTTTTGTGTTTTAATATTAATAGCACCGGGATTTATTAGAAGATTATATGGGGTATGTTTTACATTCATTTTACTGACAGAACCCGGCGAAGAAACATAATTTAGGACTTCGTAACTCCCCATACTGTATGGTGAAGTAAGAAAATCTATGGTTGGGGATAGAGCATTATAGGCTGTTCCTGTAAGTTTCTTAATCAAAGCCTGTGCATCAGTAGCCGCTATAGTAATCGCTACGGTAGAACCATCGCTTGCGGCTGTCACGGCGTTAAAAGAATATGATTCCTCTACTATGTTTAATGGTTCTTCAAAGCGATATAATCCCGTAGATGAGTTAGAGACAAGAGGAACTATTGATTGGGCGTTTTGAGACGCAAATTGATTATCAAAGTGTATGGATTCTATTGTTCCTCTAAATTCTCCACCCTTTCCACCGATGTAAATATGTTCTGACGACCTTTTTATTCTACCATTTTCAGGCAATTTATTCTTAGCCACCAATAAACCGTTGATGAAAAGATACGCATCTTCTTTGGTTATACCTGCGTAAATATGCATTAATGGCCTGTGATTTTTGTTAAGGTCTGTTGCCTCGCCATAAGTTGATATATCATACCGATTATAAGAATCATGTATTCCTCCTGAATCTTGCGTTGGATATACTGTTCCATCGTATCTACCCGACTCTTCTACAGCGGTTGAAAGGACAATTTGTTCCTCTCCTATCTCTCCTTCTACAATAACTGAAAACTTCGCAGGGCCGGGTGTGTCAATGTTACCCATAGACAATGTAAACTGACCCTCTCTATGAGCGACAACACCACCACAATCAGGTATTACCCACGCTTCAATAGAAAAACTGCCACTATTTTTATTATTAGATATAGAATTATCAGCCGTTCCGTGTGACGATTTTCCGATTATAGGCTTTGGCGATGTAGTGCCATCAGGCAAATCTTGACCAACATCAGTAAATCTCCCTTGAGGTATAATAATAGAATCTGTAATTCCGTTAAAGAAAAACGCATGAGATGAACGACCAATTGCTACCAATGTTCCACCTCAAATGATAATGTCTATTGGAGCAAATATAATGGTAAATTGATAAATCGGCTCACCTCCTAATTGAACAAAAGTAGCCTTTTGAACTGTTCCCTGAATACCTGTATAGTCGTTATTAATCCATTCAAATTTTGTTCCCGCCGGTTCTGCTTTTGACGACCCTTTAGAATCAGCATTATGAAGTGGTCCGGTAGGCATAAAGAAATTAACGGGGTCATATTTATTGCTACCCGTTGCTTTCACCATAGAGTTATACGGGATTTGAATACCTATTATGTAATCACCGTAGATAGTGTCTAAATATGCGTATGTAGCCGCTCCTACTGCTAAACCTACCATCGGTGTTCCTCCCGAAGCGGCAGATGCTAAACTACCTGCTAAAAACGAAGATGCTACTTGACCCGCCCCTCCGTTATTTGAGTTATTTAATGTCCCAAATAAATCCATTACTTTATCGCCCGCAGATTTTGTTGTAACATCAACACCGCCTCTAAATTTACGATGATAAGGTTTAGCCGCATGTGAAGGCCAAACGGCAGAAGTAAAAGCAGGTGAAGCGGTATTAGCCGCACTACTTTTAACGACAGAAGAAATAACAACCTTTGTATTAGCAGAACCTGTAATATCAGATGTATTTAATGTGCTTGTAAAATAACTACTTAGAGAGCCATTAATTAGGCTATTTAGATACCCCGCTATATCAGCAGGTGCTCTATTGGAACCGCTACTATCGTTTACGCTGATATAAAGTCTACCTGCGCTTAAACCATAAGTAGAAGCAGATATGGCAAGATAAATTGTAGATAAACTACCGTCTGCTTGTATTAATTGTATTGCATGGTCTGCGGCGGCAATGTTTACTGCATCGGAAGAAGAAGCATCTTGAGTTGTTATTAGTCTATCAATAACAGCAGACCACGGTGCGGGGTCATCTAATCTCGTTACACTACTTTGAGTAGCAGAAAAATCAATGTGCGCCTTAGACGCTGTATTTTGGGTTGTTGTATGAACTACGTCATCGTCTGTTATCACACCATTAAGAATAATTACAGCATTATTCATGTTAAAATCAAAACCTACACGGGTGCTACCCGAAAATGGCAATGCTATACCGCCTGTTTTCCTTTGAACATCTAAGGTTATGTCGGTGGCTAACAACTCTATTAGTTCGCCGTTCTTTCTCACAAGGCGCACAGGAACCCCGCTCATGCGAATCTACCTCTTGTCGTGCTTGTACCCATTGTACGAGCCAATTCTTGCTGAATCATGTTACCTATATCTCTCGCCATCTCTCTCTTATCAGACCTGTCTGTTATGCCGCTTGCATTTACGCTGATATTGAAAGTTTGATTTCCGCCACCTGTGCCGCCTTCTATTTCTACAGGGATGCTACGGCCACCTGAAAGCGGAACAACTGCTTCTGTGCCGTGAAGTTGTACAGGGAAGCCACCCATAGGGCCGGAGGCTATACCACCTTCTGAAAAGCCAAGCAATCCTTTACCTCCTTCCCAAATGTCGCCCGCACCACCACTTACTGTGTCCCAAGCCTCACCTAAGCCATCAAGTACAGGTTCTAAAACGCCCCAAATAGCGTCTATAGCGACTGATATACCATTTAAAATAGGTGAAATTATATTATCATTAATCCAAGAAAACGCTGAACCTATACCATCTATAACGCCCCCAAAAGCATCGCCTATTATGCCGACTTTTTCTCCTATCCACCTAAAGAAATCACCTACGGGTCCATCCATTAATACCCCCCAATCATGTTTAATGGCGGCTATTAAATCTCCTAACCATATTCCTAATTCACTAACTTTATCTCCTATCCACCTAAAGAAAACACCTACAGGACCATCCATTAATCTCCCCCAATCATACTTAATAGCGGCTATTAAATCTCCTAACCATATTCCTAATTCACTAACTTTATCTCCTATCCATTTAAAAAAATCACCTACGGGTCCATCCATTAATACCCCCCAATCGTGTTTAATGGCGGCTATTAAATCACTAAACCATGTCCCTGCATCAGTTATTATTCCCGACAACCAATCAAAAAAAGTCCCTATCGGACCATCCATTAAAGTATTCCAATCGGATTTTATAGCCGTTAAAATATCATAAAACCATGTTCCCACATCGGATATTACACCCTCAATCCAAGTAAAGAAATCCCCTATCGGACCATCCATTAAAATATCCCAATCGGATTTTATAGCCGTTAAAGTGTCATTAAACCATGTTCCAATATCAGATATTATACCGAAAAACCAATCAAAAAAGACCCCTAAAGGTTCACCTATATATTTATCCCAATTTGCTTCTATAGCCGCATAAATATCGCCAAATAAATCTCCTATAGGACTTATTTTTTCAACTAACCAATCAAAAAAGACCCCTAAAGGTTCACCTACATATTTATTCCAAGCCTCTTGAACTGATGCCCAAGTATCAGAAAACCAATCTCCTATATTGGATAATTTTTCACTAACATAGTCTACAAACTTACCAAAAATATCACCTAAACTGCTTAAGCCTGATTGAAGAGAAGAAGCAAATGTAGAAGCACTTGAAAGCACACCTAAAATTGCTACCATTAAAAGCCCTCATCATCTAAAAATGAATAATCTAAATTCACGGTTTCATTGCCCTTGCTCTTTGCTTTTTGTTTTTGTTGTTTTTGTTGTATTTTTTCTTCTTCATTTATTGCCAATGCCCAAACTAAGGATTGGCGGAACAAATGACGAGGCATTGAGTATACTTCAAGAAGCGATATACCATAGTGTTTTGCTATAATATAAGCCCAAGTTTCAATTTGTAATTCTAAATCTTCACTTGTTTCAACTTCTCTCTTTTTAAGAAACCCCCTGACCTTCAACTGCTCTTGTTGGTAAACCCCCCCTGCATAGCCTCGGCCAACTCATTAGGTTGCGGTAATACGTTTGCTATTTGTTCACCGACATATCCTTTAATTGAAAGTAATTCTTCTTTACTCAAAACAGGGTTTGTTTTAACAACCCAATTTTTAAAAGCAAATCGCCAATAACCGCCTAAAGAGAGTGTAATATCACCTTTATTTACTTTGAACATTTCTTGAGCGGCGGCTTGAATATCTAAGAAAGTAATATCTCTTACCCAAACTTCCATGACCTGCATTTCATCATCGGGATTTACCCTAACGGTATGCTTAGTCAACTCTTCATTCTTCAATAATAGATTCTTGTTCTGTACCACTTGTTGGTTCATTTTCATTCTCTCCTTCGGTTACGGCCACATCATCTGTGGGAGCATCCGATAGGTCTGCGGCGGCCACTTCTTCTGTGGGGGCCTCAGACGTATCTGTATCGGATGGAATATCATTTTGCTTCAATCTAAGACAAAGTTCTGCCTTTGTGCCATAGACTGTTAATTCTCTTGCTTGTAATTCAGCCTTTAATTCTTTAACGGTCCAAGAATCATATTGTTGAGTCTCGTCTGTAAATGGATTTTCATCGGGTTTTACAACTTCAGGGTCAAAGGATTCAACCTCTACCTCAGTTTTAACTACTAATCCCTCAGATTTAATATATAAAGCGTCATGGATTTCATGATTATTAGTAAATTGTGAAGCCGTTTTTGTGTCAAGGTTGACATTATTTTGTTCAGCAAACCAAATTGCATACTTTTCAGGCCCAAGACGGCGGTATTGATGAATAGATTTTTTCATAATAACACCTAATACTGTAAAATTGAATCTCTACTCATCGCTTTAATTGATTTTGGCATAATCTTAAGAGTAGATTTTATTGGTCCTTTATCTTCAGGAATCTGTAGGGGTGCTTCAACAATATAATAATCATCCATAACAATTGATAATCTTTCAGGTAGAGCCTTGTAATATAATATATCATCATTTGCTACAGTAGTTACTGTTCCTCCGCCCATAGTAATAGATGTTGCGTTAGTAATAGCAGTAATTACACCTACGACTGAACCATCTGATTTGTATAATGTTTCTCCTATTCCTGTTGCAAGCAATGCAGATGTTCCATCTACCGTCATGGCCCCTGTATGTGTAGCCGAATAACCTCCTCCGTTATTTATTACTATACCCGAAGAAACATATTGTGAAGTTGATGAAACAGTTTTTTGGAAATCTAAAACTACTTGCTTAGTAGCATCTTGGAAAAACTCAGTTGATGTTCTCATCTTATGATATAAGAATGGGTCATCAACAATAATTTCCATACTCATTTCATAAGTTGTTTGTCCTTCAACCATCGTATGAACATTTCTTGCTCCACCAAAAGGAACTTGGTCTGTTGCGGCTTCTCCAATTGCATTACCATTTATTGCGTAAAAAGATTGCATACCTGTCTGTCCTGTAAGTGTGAAATTAAGAACCTGTGCGACCTGTTGCCCTGCAACCTCTATACTTCCGTTGTAAAACATAAATGGTTTCTGTGTACCCTTACCGACACCCGC
>Ga0080013_1000800_pt1 | contig 43344 bp, 73 predicted proteins | sample ETNvirenome_6_85_FD_69236 | JGI IMG/M metagenome (GOLD analysis project Ga0080013, IMG submission 69236) | Marine viral communities from the Pacific Ocean - ETNP_6_85 (SPADES assembly) (version 2) | ecosystem: Environmental > Aquatic > Marine > Oceanic | place: Pacific Ocean | collected 2013-06-19 | reverse complement strand
TGCGTAAGCCTGAGCGTGTTGCCCCAAATACAGGCAAGGTAGTTACCAAGGAAGAAGAAGCTCCGAAGGCTGAACCAGTAGCTTCTATCCCCAAGACTAACGAAGAAGCTCCGAAGGATGAAGCAGTAGCTTCTATCACCAAGACTAACAAGGGCAAGAACGATAAGAAGTATACGGTAACCGAGGGCAACAATGAGTACGTGGTGAATGACAAGGATAAAGCTAAAGAGTTAGTTGCACTAATTAAGGATGACCCCAATGTATCGCATGAGGTACGAAAGAAACAAACGAAAGCTATCAACACTACATCCCTTAGAAGGAAGCAACAACTAGGTGGTGAGGTCGCAAGAGACAAAAGTTCAGGTGAGATTAAAGGTCTAGCGAATGCTTTAATTAGTGCTGCATCCGAAGATGAGCGTAAAGAGGTCGAAGTTGTGTTCAAGGAGCGTGGCAAGGGGTTAAAGGACTTAGCTAAGATTAGTAAGGAACGGGTAAAGTTCTTTGAGGATGAACTAGCCAATGCCAAGGGTGAGAAGGCTAAGGCTAAGGCTCAAGCTAAACTTGATCGCATTAAGCAAATACACCAGAGCTTAGCGGAATTTGTTAGCACTCAAGGTGGCAAGATAAAGGTCAGGGGTGAGCAACGGGATCAGTTCGATGGATTCTCAGAGTTTCTATCTACCTACAGCTTGGAAGATATGCTAGGTAGTAGCTATAACCCCTCCTACCCTTCCGAGGGTCTTCTCGCTGCGACTAATAAGAAGCTTAGAGCTAAGGGTTTGAAGGAGATTACCTATAAAGAAGGTGAGAGTGCTGAAAGCTTAGGTAAGAAGATCTGGAATCGTGAAAGCAGCGAGTTTAGGCGGCTTATACGTGAAAGCAATAAGGATAACGCTTACTCTAAGGAGCAGTACGGGCTAGATCCTTTGTTGGAGGAAGCAGAGGCCGCAGCCAAGAGAGGTGACACTAAAGCTATCGCCAAGGTTATTGAAAAGCTTGACTTGATCCGACTCAACGCTAATCTTAAACCAACTGGTATTAATACAGAAAACCAAAGGCGTGTCGCTAACTTGATAGACAAGTACGACAACGATCCTGCCAAGTTTGCACTAGAGATCGGCTTGTCTAAGCTCAAGAAGGTAGCTAAGGGTCTTGGCATTAAGACAGCCAAGGGTGCTTCAGGAGTAGATATAGCCCAAGAGATATTCAATTTCAACACACGTGAAGGTCAGGGTGGTATCGACTTCAAGGTGATCAATTCAAGGAAGGCAGAGCAGGCCAAACGTACTTATGTCAGGGGGATGACTAATCTTCTCAACTGGTTCAACAAAAGGCTGGCTAAGGTAGAAGCAGGTACGGCTGTCGATGAGAATAAGAAAAAGATTACATCTAAGTCAGCGAAGAGTAAAGAAGTAACACGCATGATTGATCGTGTCATCAATGGAATCCCTGAGCATGTTGAAGATGGTAAGACTGTGCGCCAACAGAAAGGTGTACAACAAATTAAGAGTGAGCTGGTAGATAAGCTTAAGGGTACTAACATTGACCCATCAGAGATCATTGGTGAGTACAAACTTGATGACAAGACTGATAACGAGAGACTCATCAAAGCTATCAAAAAGAAGAGAACCACAAGGTATACCCTTGGTCAAGCTGTTGGGGGCAAAGAACAGCAAGTTGGGCGTACTGATAGCTACTCCATGCCAGAGGATGAGGCAGCTATCCAGATTGAAGCGTCTAAAGGAGGTCAATCTCTTCGTGCGGTGGATGAAGATGATACATTCAGGTCTGGAGCTAGAGAAGAGCAGGCTGAACAAGATGTGATAGATGCAATTGGTTATGACCCACGATTATCCGATGCTGAGAACTTTAACAACTCAGTGCAGAATGCGATAGATATACTTGGCAACAAAGTAAGGATGACACGTATAGATCCTACTAAGCCGTGGACACATGAGGCTGGGTTCACTCTAGAAGATATAGTTGTGGATGGGGATAAGGTATCAGTAGGTAATCTTAGGTTTGCAGAAGAAGGTGACACTGACATTAAGTATGTTGACGTACCTGAAGGAATGTCACAGTACGACATGTTGAATAGGATAGGTAGGTTCACAGGCGAATCAGCAAGTGAGCGATTAGAGCGTGGTAGGCGTGAGCAAAGAGGGTTGCCTAGACCTAAGCGTATCGTAGCAATGGTTCCGTTCATACCAACTGATCTGTCAGTCAATAGTGATAACTCAGTTAACTTAGGGTTCAGCAATATAGTTTTCACGCATGAAAAGTTTGAAGGCAGTAGCTTTATTTATATATCAAAACGACTAGGCCAAACCCCCGACAAAACTGTGAGCCAGCGAGTCCTTAAGGGTGAGAAAGCTGACCCTGCTAAGGTCAGATTTGAAGAGATACCCTTGGCTGAAGTTGTTGTAACCAAGCGGTCTGGTGAGCCACTTGATGTGCAGTATAGTCTCATAGAGAGGAACATCAAACGTGACAATAGAACCATAATCTCTAAGATGAAGCTGAGTCCTAAAGCTGTAAGCATAGCTGATGTTGAAGCTGCTATTGCTGTTGCGGTAAACGAGGCAGCTACTACTAGGAAGAAGAAGAAGACTACTAGCAGGGTACAGAAGTCTGACCTCCCTGTATCAGTTGTAAGCACGAATATAACACCAATGCTTGGTAGGTTGCTGACGGAAGAGGAATCTATTGGTGGCATTAAAGATGCAGAGGAAAAGTTTGCATACTCTAATGAAGAGTCAGACAGGTTCAAGAAGCTGATGGCTGAACATATAAACATGGACAGCTTAACAATAGACGTTGATGAACTCACTAAGGGTACTAAGCTGACCAAGAAAGAACGTGCAGAGTATATGGCTATGCCACTGCCTAGTGATAAGAGCATGGGTAAACTGTCTGATGCTGATATGAAAAAATATGAAGACTTCTACCTGTCCAAGGCGGAGATGATAGCAACAGGTAAGAGACAGCAGCCAAAAACTAAAATTAAACCATGCAAAGTAAAATAGTGAGGTATAGATGTCCTGTATTAAACACGAGCTAACAAAAGACCTTAATGCAAATTGGGAGAAAAACAAAGAGTCTGGCAAAGGAGGCATGTTCAAACTCATATGGAAAGCTTTCTTTGATGAAAGGGTAGACTTGCATCGTGAGCTTGAAGCAATGGGGCCAGTTGGTCACAATATTAGGACAGGTGTAGATAATGCAGCTGGTGGTGCTACCGCTGGACTCATTGAGGTTCAGGTTGGATATGATGAAGTGTTGGGGGAAGTTCATACTGAAGAACAATATGAGGGTCTAGCTAACAACTTAATGTTACTACGTATCATTTCATTGGATGATCATAAGCCAGAGGTCGCTAAGTACCACAAGGGAGAAGAGCTGAAAGAGATACTTAACCCATACGGTATCACTGCTGCTCAGGGTAGATCGTACAGGAAAAGTCATGCTGCTCAAGACCCTGAAGGGTTTAAGGAAATAGAACGCATGTCTGTTAAGTACTTTGCCTACTTTCGTAGACAGCTAGAAAAACTGCATGATGAGAACCTCATAACAGATGAGGATTATGAACACATGAAGAAGGTTGGTGACTACAGCCCAAGGCGTTACCACAAGTTTATCGATCCTGATAATACATTCAACTCGCAAGCAAAGATTACAACTGGTAGCACGACATCAATGATGATTGATCCAGCACAGCTGATGAAGGACTACACGGTCAGGCTGTATGATCGTATCGCAAGAAATAATGCCAATATATTACTGTACGAGTCTGCAAAGAATGAGGGCAATGATCTAGTAAGGTTAGTCACCGAAGAGAATCCTGTACCAACAGAGGCTACGGCTATCACAGCTTGGATAAATGGTGAGAAACACCAAGTAGTCTTTAAGGACAGAGGCGAGGTAAGCTCTGTTGAACTTACTAGGCAGTGGGTTGGTTCTGACCCTGCCCTCAACAATGAAACCATGCGTATGCTTAACAACTTCTCAGGTGCAAGCACCCTACGTGCTGCGGCTACTGGGCTTAACCCCGGTTTTGCTTTAACCAACACACCTCGTGACATGTTCTTCTCATGGTTTCGCACCAGAGAGTTCAGTTCGTTTGCGCCAGTTGGTCTGTATCAGATGGCAAAGCAGATGTACAAAGTGGCAGGTGATGTGTGGAACACAAGCGATAAGCCTGTCGGTGTCTCTAAGAAATTCTTTGATAATTTTGGGGGTCTAGAGTTTATGACCTCTAATGGTGCGATCACTAGAGGTTATGGTCAAGCAGCAGGTAAGTTCGCAGCACTGCATCCTGTTCTGAGGGGGTTCGAGAAATGGATGAGTTACCTTGGTCAGCGTTCAGAACTATGGGTACGTGTAGCCGTGATGGAACAGGCAATAGCAAACGGAAAGCCACTACAGGAAGCAGTGTGGATAGCACGTAGTTATCTTGACTTCGCACAGGGTGGATCGGCATCCAAAATAATTGACAAGGCTGTGCCTTACTTTAATGTAGGTATGATCTCCACTCGTGGACTCATCGAGACATTTAAGAAGGATAGGGCTTTGGCTGTCTGGAAGAGCGCACAGTTCTCTACCTTGTTTATGCTATTGGCAGCACATTATATGGTTAATGAGCCAGAGAAACTAGCCCACGTATCTGACAGGGACAGGGCTAATAACTTTATCTTTTTATTGCCTTGGGAAGACATTGACGCAGATAACAACGCCCGGTATCCATATCTCAGGATAGCTATGGATCAGGGACAGGCAGCACTTACTGGCTTGTATACGCTCGCATTCTCTAAGGTAATGAAGGAATTACACAGTGCTACTGATCATGATTTTGCACCAAAGGGGTTCATGGAGCCTGACTATGACAAGTTGTGGCAATCTGTCGAGCCAATCATTCCGTTCCTAAGTGATATGCCGCCTGTGATGAGAGCGATGATGGGTTACCTTAACAACTATGACTCATACTTTGATTCAGACATATATAAAGGTAAGGAGCTGCCTACCTCCGACAGGGGCAAGGAGAGAAGTCCTGACACACACTTCTTATTTTCAGCGATTGCTGACACACTTAACCTTGCGTTGCCGGGAGAGCCGTTCTCCCCAGTGAGGTTGAGATATGTATTCTCACAGTTCATCACCCCATCTAACTCAGCTATCAAGTTCTTGGATATTACTACGACATCTGTAAAGGATTACTTGTCACCTGAAGAAGGGATCAAGCTTGAGAAGACAAAGATGGAATCATTCCTTGAGCTAAACAAGAAGATACCATTACTCAGTAGACTCATTAAGTGGACTGATGGGACTAACCTTGAGATGGACAAGAAGGCTGAGGAGGCAAGGCTAAGTGTAAACTCTGAACGAGCGGATGATAATACCCTTATTAATTACCATCTGGATAAGTTTAGGAGGGCTAGGGGCCACAAGGAACAGCTTGCGGTATCTAAGGATGCACTCATTGTAATACGTAACTCAAAGAATCGTGAACACGCAGCTAAACTTAAGCGTAAGTGGGATAATGCAGTCGAGCTACACAGGAAGGTGGGTCACGTTGAAAACCCTTGGATGTGGTACAAGATAAAAGGTGAGCGTGACCCGGTGACCAGAGCAAGGATGTTTTATAACGCATATAAGAGTGCCACACCCGATACCAAGATTGAAATGAATAACATACTGCGTAAAATCCCACATATAGACAACAAAGATTTCAGAAGAGAACTTAATAGGTTGAATAGATGAAGGGATTTAGCGATTACATGACAAAGGATGGCGTGCGTGTGATACGTGTCCACTACTCAGCCGATGAGGATAAGGACATGGATACGCCAGCTGGCAAGCAATGGTTATCCAAGGCATTGCGTGGCTATCCCGGTGGTATGGAGGGAGCTAAGTGGCGCAGGGAAATGGAGATCGACTTCAACGCACAAGGAGGTCAGCTTGTATTCCCACATATGGAGAAATACCGGGAGCGAATATACATTGCACCCTTCGAGATCCCCGATGACTGGAAACTATATGGCGGCTTTGACTATGCTGGGCGTGGGACAACAGCTTTCGTGGTAGTAGCGCATGACAAGAAGAATGATGATTACTATTTAACACACGAGTTCTACAAAAGGAACTCAGGATATGTCGCTACTTGTGAAGCTATTAAGAAACATAAACTGTATGACCGTCTAGAGTGGATTGTAGCTGATCCTAGTGTATGGGCTAAGACACAGGAACGTGCTGGCGTAACCGATCTTGTCAGCATGGCACAACTGTTTAGTGAACAGGGAGTCCACTTCATTAAGGGTACACGTGGTGGTGATACTGAGTTTGCTGAACTGATTAACGAACAGATGTGGGGCAAGCTTGATAACAAGAAGGGAGCGCACAGTAATCCACGCTATAGGATCTTCCAGAGTTGCAAGAGTCACTGGAGTGAGATGTCTCAGTGGAGATACGCAGAGTGGGCTAACGTGACAGGTCAGCATAAGAACGTGAAGGAAACTATGATTGACAAGAACAACCATAGCATTGATGCAACGAAGTATGTGTTCAAAATGTTGTCCACTAACTGGATGGCTGAGAAGGTAGACAGCTTCGATGTTAGTAAACATATAGTAAACTAAGGAGAACAGCATGGGTATTAAAGTAGTGCCACGTAAACCACGAAAGACAAAGCCAAGAAGGAAGAAACAGGAAGATCATCCATCAGGCTGGGCTAAGACACCAAAGAAGAGGAAGGGTGCCAAGGTAAAGAAATTGCCTTACTATGGTGAGCGTAAAAAAACTAGACGAAGAAGCATATAGTAAACTAAGGAGAACGGCATGGTATCCAAGTATGACCCAAAGAAAAAGATCGATCCTAAGAAATTCTTAAGGAAAGGGCCAGCTAAACGTCCAAAGAAAAAGATTGACCCTAAGAAATTCTTAAGGAAAGGGCCAGCAGTAATGCCAAAGAAAAAGATTGACCCTAAGAAATACCTAAAAAAAATGAGGAGTAAATAAATGCCAAAATATAACACCAACAAAGAGAACGAAGCAGAATTCGGTGATGACTATGCCAAGTCAACTAACCTGATGGGTGATCTGTGTAACGCTTGCTTCACTGATGCAGGGCGTAGAGAGATGGGACAGAAGGTAGGTAATGTGGTTGACAGTTCCAGTATGACACCTAATAAACATCACGGGATAGATGGATAACAAGATTGATGTAACACAAGCTGGCTTGTCATTACATTATAGGAATGCGTGGCATCCATGTGAGAGAGTGACAGCCAGCTTATTTCTTGGCAGTGATGATCATCCCAATGCTTATTGCGCTGTATCTGCAAAGATACCACGCATATACTTAAGGAAAACTAAGCAATGGGTTGACGATCCTGAGTACCACGTGTTCAACGAGGTATCAGGCAGGCTGTCAGAAGAGTTCATCGAAGAGCTTAGACAGTTCATGAACGATAACAGAGTAGAGAGACTGATCCTTGTCTGCTCTGATGAAGAGATGCGTAACAGAATACGTAAGCAGTTAGGAGTGCGTGTAATATTTGAGGATGAGAAACGGAGAAATCATAACTCAATTATTCTACGTGAATGGTTCGCACGCACTAAGAATAACGGTGAAGGATCACAACTTAAGGTATGGGGCAGATGTCCAGAAGCCATCAAGGCAAACTATCCACCAGCTCGTGATTGCATGGTGAGACTTCTGGAGTATTACGACAAGAGCAAAGGGGCTAAGACATATGTGCCTAGTCCTAAACTCAGAGCTGGGTATCATTAGAGGAATTATGTTAAAACAATTAGAAGAAATCAAAGAAATGAAAGTTCTCCTTCTGCCTGAGAACTATCAAGACCCCTATCCATTCACACAGAAAATAGTAAGGCTATGTGAGCATCTAACTAGCGCAATCGAAGAACTTGATGCCAAGGTAGATGCCATGCTATGCACGCCAGAGCAAGAGGCTGAAGATGATTTAAGTGCAGTGATCACTGATGCACCCAAGAAAAAGCGAGGTAAATAATGTCTGACTTAGGAGAGGCAATAGAAGAGGGGGCTAATATAGGCAAGCACTATGACAAGCAAGACAAGTTCATAGAGCTGCTCATAATGCATCCATCACAGAGTAAGTATAGGTCAGCCATGTTAGCTGGCTATGCTGTCAAGTCTCTGGAGAAACGTGTGCCTGCTCTGATGAAGGACAAGAAGTTCCTCGCTAGATGGGAATCACGTAAGGAAGAACTTGAAGAGAAAGTAGAATGTACACTGGACAAGGTGGCTAAGGAGTACGCTCGTATAGCCTTCCTTGATCCCAGTGACTACTACAAGTTTACTCAGGACGGTGGCATTGAGGTTAAGAAGTCTAACTTCACTGACCTCAAACCAGTGGCAGAGATAGAGGAAGCACGCTCTGGCAAGGGAGCCAATGGCAAGAACCTGATTAAGCTTAAGTTCTATAACAAGATGGATGCACTTAAATCATTAAGAGATATGTTCGGATATGACAAACCAACTAAGCACGCAGTCGCAAGCGTTATCGGGGCTGGACAAGGAGTCAGTGGCAAGAGCATTGAAGAGGCTATCACCGGACTCCTTACAGGAATTGCACCAGCTTCTACTTCTAAAGGAATGGATAGCTCACCCAAATAACTTCATCTTCTCTGGCATAGTAATGACCAAGGATGAGCATGACTCAGACACGCCAGTGAAACCCTTCCCTCCGAAGGATTACTTAAAGGCTGTCATTAGTGCAGTGCATGAGTCGAGTAGAGTGTTCATCCCCAAGAGTAGACAGATACGTATGTCTTGGGTGATGGTTTTGTACGCTCTATGGATGGCTATGTTCTTCCCTCATCAAAGTATATTTATCCAGAGTAAGAAGGAAGAGGATGCCGCATCACTGGTGTATGACAAGAAGCCAGAGAATAGCCGTATGTCATTCGTGTACCATCACCTGCCAGATTGGCTGAAGGAGATGAATCCAGTTGAGTGTAGTTACTCGAAGATGAGGTTTGCTAACGGGAGTATAGTGTGGGGGATTCCAGAAGGAGGGCACATCATCCGATCTCATACTGCTAGTCTTGTGATATCAGATGAGTGTGCCTTCCAACCAGAATTTGAGAACGCCTACACGGCAGCTGTTCCTATGGCTAAGAAGATAGTAGGCTTATCTTCCGCAAACGGTGGGACATTCTTTGGGGATATAGTTACTGAGGTTATTTAGGTGGCTTAACCCAAATGTAACCACAAACTTTCTTAAACATCAGCACACTATTGATAGGCCCAAACTTTAAGAAGTACATTGGGAATTGGAATATAGCTCTCAGCGTTGCAATTATTTTATTCATCTTTTAAGTTCTTCCCATATTTTTATTGGAGCGAACACTATAAATAACGCTATTGCGATTAATACTTGGAACACAAATCTGATTACTCTAATAGTGAAAGACATCAGTATAACCACGTTAGCAACTGCTCTTTGTCCTGATCAATATCAACATGGATGAAGTCCTTTGCTATACCAACACGTTGAAAGATGTCATACTCATGTATCAATGCCAGTACCATGAAGCGTTGGCGTGACCCTGATATAGCTATGTCTGCTGCAAGACCTTTAATGTGGCTACTCATGCTACCCACTGGCTTGTTAATACTTAGCGGATGGTGAGGGCATCGATACCCAGATGTAATCTTAAGTGGATGACCATAATATGAACGCAGTTCATCCAACCTGTACACTAACTCCATCGCTGTCTCGTTATTACCGCAATGCGTGCAATCAAATTCTTTTGGGCTGAAGTACTCTATGCCCCAGTTGTCTCCATCTAAGAAGTCTATGTTAGATATTCTTTCTATCATTTAGTCATCTCCTCCAGTTCAGCAATAGTCTTCTTCATTCGGGCAAAGTTTTTATCCTTAAGATCCATCTTGCCTTCTATGTAGATCACGTACTCTATGATCAGTCTTAGCTCCTTGTACGCCTTCGTCTTCTTACCACCTACCTTGATCAACTCATTTTGCAGGTTTTCCATTGCAACATCAGGGCGTTCAATTTTGTAGCGTAGGTCTAGCTTTTTATCCGTCATCCAACACTCCTCCACTTGTATATTTTTATGAACGTATCAACGTCCACTGTCATCCGGTCATGTCCGAATGATGTGGCTGGCTGTTTATTAGCCATGCCAATCTCTATTACTACACTCCAAGGCTGCCTGCTCTTGCGATAGAACAGTACAGGCCAAGTGTTTACTTCAGCCTGCTCCTTAGCCTGATCCCACCATGAATTGATAGATAATGTTTCGCACCGCTTCACCTCTAACGCACAGCCTTCCAGCCCGATCACATCGTAGCCACCTTCAGCTGTCTGCATAAGGTTGCGCTTGAACTCACCACCTAACTTCTCAGCCAGTAGCTTGCATACTTCACGCTCACCACGCTGGCCCTTGTTACGACTTGCTTTGCTCACGTACCCTCCTGCGCTTCAGAAAATAATCCATGTAAGTAAACAATATCCCTAGATCAATAATGATAATGTCGTACTGACCAGTGTAGATCCATCGTGTGATCCACAATCCTTGCAACACTATGCCTAGCGGTATCGCCCACCTATGATGGTGATTAGTCAGCCCCCATATGGAGAACAACGTAGTACACGAGAGCATGACATACAGATATTCAATCAAAGATGACTCCCTTCATGTTTCATTATCATCGCAAACACCATCTGATTCCTCCTTGTCTATTAGCTCTGTTAAGTACTCCAAGTGTGTAGCTATTACTTCCAGTTTCTGCTGTTGCTCCTTGACCACGAAGCTTAGACTGCTGATCACGTTTCTTGTGGTAGTATTGAGCCGTTCAGCTTTTTCCCCTCGTGCATCCACTTAACATCCTCCTTGTCTAGTAGTTTGAGTGCTTCCAACTCTGATACTTTGTATACAACTTCATCGAACTTACCGTTGAGCTGATCGAACATCTCGTCCTTACACAGGTAGAACGATTCATCTAACAACGGTGACCACATCATGACGTAACCATTGCGTGCTAACAGGTTACGCCACTCATCGTTCTTGCTGATGTTGAGCTTCTTAAAGGTGTAATCCAAGGCGTAGCGTTGTAGCTCAATGCTCGTATACTCTGGATGCTTTGCCTTGGTGTCATCATACATTTCGTCATACACTTCATTAACAATTGTCCCCATTAAAGAGAGAGCTTGCGGCCTTAAGGGCTTGCATCCCTTCTTGTCTAACAATTTGGCTGCTTCCTGTTCGTAGTCCATCTGCCTCCGTTATGGTTTGAGTGTTTTGGTTATAGTTGATAGGAACAATGAATGGCGCACGTCCGTTCCTGTTCTTAGCACCCTTAATGTAATACTGCTTGAACTGTTCCGGTGCGTCAGGCCCAGTGTCAGAGTTCTTCATCATCTCGAAGTATAAAATCATGAACAGGTCAGCGTCTTGCGCTAACTGCCAGCACTCACCTACGTTACCGATATCAGGTTCCTTATCCCCGTCACGATTCATCTGTGCTACAACAAGAGCCTTGATGTCTAACGGTACGCATGTCTTTTTGAGCAACTGATTGTATCGACCAAGACTGATACGCCTGTTGTTCTCTTTCATTGAACGCTCATCACCATCGATGTGACCGATGTAATCAATTATCACCAGCTTAATGCCGTACTTGCTGTGGTACTTATTGATCAGGCTGATGATCTTGTTTATGTTCTTTGATTTGTTATGCGTGATGTACAGCTCAGAGTTCTCTATCTTGCTGGCTATCCTTGCTACCTCTGCGAAACGTGATGGATCTTTGTACTCACCCAGCTCTATCTCATCTACTGCCACACCTGATAAGTTAGCCAGCACACGACACATGATCTGATCTATGTCCATCTCAAGGTTGATGTATAGAACTGGTATCTTTTGAAGGGCAAGGTTGAGAGCTATGTTCAGAGATAGGGCTGTCTTGCCTACGCCAGTACTGGCTGCCACGACATTGAGATCTCTGAGTTGTTTGATGTACTTATCCAGACCACGTATGCCTGTCTGTAAACCACGGTAGCCATCTGGATTCTCGAAACGTGCCTTAGCATTAGTGAATGACAACTCAGCCAGTTGCTTAGGTGTGAACACATCCTTGTCCGCACCCTTCTCACTCGCCTTGTTCATTAGGTTGAACACTGATCCATATGCATCCTCTAACAATGCAGATGGATCATCGCTGATCTTATGAGCTTGCTCTATATAACGGGTCATCTTACCTATGAAGCTACGCTGTATGGCAAGTGACCTGATCTTGTCACAGTGATGAGTGATCGCTTGTGAGGTAGGAGCATAGCCTTCCACAACGCTTACCCACTCTACGCCACCTACCTCTTCAAGCTTGTTGGTATTCCTTAGTTCGTCACACAGAGACAACATGTCGATAGACTTTTCCTGCTCTACTAAATTGACAGCAGTCTTGTATATCTCACGGCATCTCGGACTAAAGAAGTATGAAGAGTCAACGGTTGACATTGCGACATGAATAGCGTCCTTGTCTCTCAGGATAGAGGAAAGGATTGTCATCTCTGACTCTTCGCTGAAAGGAGCTGTATCAGTTATCATCGAATAGCTCCTTCCTCATGCGCTCACGGTATTCATCCTCGCTGTCAGCTTGCGCTTGCTGTAGTTCTGACAGGGAGACAGCACACTTTTTCTTATAGTGTGAGTCACGTGCGCCACCTATGCTGGCGTAAAACTTCATGTAGAACTGGAGTGTCTTGCCACCTTGTAACCATTCGAGGTCTGACTCAAGTAGGAACTGGAAGTCAGCCAGTACTTGATCGAAGCCACCCCTCTTCTTTGCTATCGTGGTGAGTATCGGGTAGTCCTTGCCACCGTATGGCATGAAGCCACCACCGAAGTAAGCCCTATACATATCATCCATGATTGCCAAGGTATCCTTGGCGTTCATACTCATATCCAATGCTCCCGTAGCTCCGTGCTGATGTCATAGATTTGCTTATCTGTTAACTTGTGCATATTCGGAATCGTTCTCTCCAACAACCTGAGCTGTTCAACTAGGGTGTCTCTTTTCTGTAACCTGTCGTGCAACTTAACTGTCTCTCTGTCGTTCCTCATGGATTCAAGTTTCATATTCATCTCCTCCACCTTCTTTCTGATTGCCCTAGTAGCCTTCTTTATGCGGTTAATATCTCTCATATGTGTGTACTCCTGTATACATATATGGATTGCTATTGGTAAAAAAATAGGCACGGCTAATACTGTGCCTAAATCGTGGCACAAACATATACACTTATGTACATTTACGGTACAACGTCAGACTTGTGAGTGTTTGTTATTGTTGATATTACAGTATGTTAAAGTAGCCCCAAGGGGAATCGAACCCCTGTGGTGTGCCTGTGTAACTACTGGTAAACACTGTTGTAACTAGTTACATTCCCCATTGCTGTGCCTGACATGCGCCTAATCTAACAGACTCAAGTACTCGTACATCTTAGCACGCTTAGTGGGGTTCATTTTGTTGTACTTCTCCGTCACCTCTGTGAGCTTGTGGTTTGATAACCTTTGAACCCAGTCATGCGGTACGCCTGCATCATACAGTCTTGTAACAAAGGTGCGCTTGAAGCTATGCACATCTGTGTTAGCTATCTCTGGGAATGCCTCCGTTGCCTGCATACGTGCTGTCTGGTACGCAGTAGAGTTAATGGTCTTGATAGGCATACCATTGTGAGTGAATACATAGGAGGACACCTTGCTTTGAGAGTCTATAATATCCTGAGCAGTCTCATTAAGTACCACATATGCGTCCTCAATCATGTGTCTCTCTGACTTCATATACTCCCTTGGCACTTGAAAATAATAGATGTCACCATCATTTTTGTACCAGTCCCACTGTAGATTACACACTACTGACTCACGCTGACCAGTATGGATGCTGAACACAGCCATGTCACGTAAATGAGTTGGCAAATAAGAGAGTAGCTCTCTCTCCCATTCTGACTCAAGGTGGTGCTTACTCACTGACGGCTTGAGCTTTAAGCGTTGCTTCTCGCTATCATCAAGTAGCCTAATGTTCTCCCAAACTTTCTTGGAGAGAAGGTTGTATTCAACGATAGCTTTTCTGCCCATCGTGTTTATTAATGACAACTCCTTGTTGATGGTGTTACCTGTCACTCCATCCTTGGCACGCTTGGCTACATACTTGTTCAGCGGATAGATGGGACGGGTCATATCTACCTCCTTGGGCCTGACAAGTTCACTCATCATAATGCCACCAATGAATGGTCGTAACTTCTTGACATACTCAAAGTCTTTGTTGGCTGACTTTTTAGTGAGCATAGGCAGATGCTTGACTGCCACCTCACCGAAGGTGACATCCTTGTACCCACCACGTAATTGTTCTTCTCTACATTTGCTCACCATGTCTGCCAGCATTACCTCCGCAAGTGCTTTGTCTGCCGTGCCAGTAGATTGTCTAACTCTGCGTCCGTTGTAGACCCCTTCGATGTGAAGCACTGACGAGTCTTTTCTTTTTCTAAGCTTGAGTCCTGACATTTTGTCTCTCCTTTCTCACAAGTCTGACTCGCACCGTCCCTAATCATATCACATACATTAAGGATATCATCAACATCATAGAAGATGGCACGATCAGACAGCTTGATTTCTTTAAGCAGTGGCTTGATGCTGCTATTGAATAGCGTCCTGCCCATCCCTAAGAACTCTGGTACGCTTGTTTGTCTTATCCATTTCTTGTTCACGCTTTTTCCTCTCCCAGTAATTTTTCTTATATGACTCTGCATTCATTCTGTTTCGTCTTTTTCTTTTGCATTCAAGATCTGAACACGTTGCTTGATTTGTTTTTGCATCCTCAACAAACACACCACACTCTGAACAATTAATATCTATCTGGGCATAACCTCTCTTCTCCCTTGCTTTGTTACGTGCCATTCTTGTCTTGCATGGTGCGGAACCACACGACTTTGCGCCCATCCTCTTGTCTATTACTGTGACCCCACACACTGGGCACTTTAATGTCTTAGTCTGTGTCTTGCCCATCACATTGTGGTCAGCGTCAAACATCTTGATCATCTCTTTAAAGGTATTATCATAATGCTTCTGTCCATCCACTGTTTTCGTCAGCTTCCCCTTGGAATTATATACTCTGATGTCACCTATCATTAATCCTCCACCGTTAGAGATACGGCTGGCGAGGGGGATGCCCCCCATCACCAGCACTAATCTGTTCTTACACCATGAGTTTGCTAACCTTGTGCGAAATCTTATGACAACCATGATGAGAATCATGGAGGGGCATTCGCAGTTGACTCAGTTATCGACTGAGCAGGGAAGCCGTGTTACCTGTCCACTCATTACGGACACAGGATAAGGTTTGCCCCTAGTAATTAGAATGGGATATCATCTGTCTCTGCCATGCCAGCCATGATTGGTACGCCCTCAATAGATCCAAGGTTACCTCCACTTGCAAGACTCTGCTCCTTGGCATCACTGAACTGAACGCCAACGAGATCGAACTCCATCTTCAAGATCATCTCTTTTGTCTGAGGATTCTTAACTGGATCTGGGATGTAACAGGTAACCTCAATGCGTGCGGTACAACCAGCACCGGGGTAGGTGTTGGAGTTAGTGAAGTACTCAAGCTTATCGTTGCCTTCGCAGTCAATCACGTATGGTTGCTTGAACACTATTGTGTCACTGCCCTTCTTGTACGCAGCGTTCTTACGTGCCTTCACTATGATGTTGCCATCCTTCTCAACATAAGGTGGACGCTCAACATCGTACTTACCATCGTGTGCTTTCTTGTGTGCATCCCAAAGGTTATCGATAGACTTCTTAAAGTCTGACTTGCTGAATGCATCAACGCTGAACGATAGTGCAATGTTAAACTTTGCATCAGTGTCGTTAAGTTCACCCTTGACACTGCCACCCTGTCCATCACGTGCCTTGTTGTCCCACTTGGATGGAACGATAACCCACGGTGAGTAAGTTGCTTCGCCTACTGGTGTTACAAACTTTTGTTTTGTTGCCATGATAGTTGTACTCCTTTAATTAATGTTTAATCTTCTGACACCTTTGGTGTCGTTCTTGTATGTGGCGATACGTTCTCCTTGTGCGTTAAGAAGAGACTCGCTGTCCTCCATGTGATTCATGATTGTGTTGCCGTACAATGTCTGATCGTCCTTCAACTTCTTCATTGCACTTTTGAACTTGCGATACCTGCGTATAGCTTGATCAACTTTATCGTTTGTTACTTTGATGACCCCTTCTTCTGCCATCGGGTACTGAACACGCAACATCTCTTTAGTACCTGCACCCTTACCAACTTCAGGTGCGACATCATCGTGTACATATTTCCAGAACTCGTAACACTGCTCCCTATAATGAGCCAACTCCTCGTCACTGAATTCAAATTTGTGGACACGTAACTCAGGTGAGCGCACCATGTGGATGACAGCCAAGTCAACTAGGTTGTATCCATATACGGAGCAATAGTGTTTAACCTGTGAGATGTAGTAAGGTGGGATCTCACCGCTACCATCCTTGCCCCACTTGTTCATAGTGAAACTAATCTTACACTCAAGAATCTTCTTCTGGCCTACTACCTTGCGGTCAATGTGTCCACCCATGAAGGGCTTGCCATTGTATAGATGCTTCATGTCCCACACTGTGCGGTTATCCTTCTGTACTTTGACATGGAAACGCCTCATGTATTCTTTGGCTACCCAGTTTTCACATTCATGACCAGCACGCAGGATCATTAGGTCAGGCACTGTATCCGAATGCCTGCCAGTCTTGACGTTCCAGAGCCAGAATGGATCGCACTTGTAATGGCAACCCTCTATAATGCTGGCTTCGCTACCAAAAATACCTAGCTTCCGTTCCTTAAGCTGTTTCTTTGTAAGGCTCATACATTACCTCTGATGAAAGTTGTTCCATTTAATACTAGACAAAGTGGCACATTTATGAGATTGTCTAGCATTGTAGTTCATGAAATCCTATAGGAAAATTCTTACAAAAGAAGAATCCTTTTATTCTGTTTGTGCATCTTACAAATGCAAAAGAATAAAGAACCAATCGTCCTCATATATGGTTACATAGTACCATATATGTAGTCGCACTGCAAGGAGCGCAGATAAGTTATGGGTAAGCAAAGTCAAATTAAACTAGGTGATAGACTACGTAGAGTTATTGAAATACATGATACATCCCAGCGAGGACTCGCTAAACTCATGGAGGTGGGGCCAAACCAAGTATCACGCTGGATCTCAGGTGCGGTAGCACCTTCATCCATTGTGATGAGTGATATAATATGTATCCTGCGTGTTAAACCAGACACAGCATACTGGCTGATCACAGGTAAGGGTAAAAAGCCAGCTCATAGAGGGTATGAGGATGTCGATGCAGAAAGCGAATACACACCGGAAACTCCTTCTTGTTGTTCTCCTGAACAGATGGTCAGTACCCTGCAAAAATTCAACGACCACCTGCAACTGGAAAACGCTAGACTAAAAAGTCTAGTTAAGAAAAGCTGATCGCACACGCTCCCTCTCCTTGATTGCAGCAACAATTGCTCTCTCTAAACATTCAGGTGGTAGGTCAGCATACAGCTCATACGCCCTGTCAAACTCTTCAGGTATGTCATCAGCCGACACACTTAAGCCTAGCTTTACGAGCGCATCATTCATAAGCTTGTCAAACTCATCACGATCCATCATCCCACTCACCTCCGTCCACATCAAAGATTTCATGTCTATACAATTCAACAGTAGGTACGTTCCCTATGATCTGATCACGAACCTTCTCCAGCTCTGTGTATACATTCTCGTAAGTTACCTCGCCATCCTTGACAAAGACTGACCCGAATAATGCAAAGTTTACTCTCATGCTAGTTCTCCTCCTTGTTCTTGAAAACATCAGGGTCTTCAGCTTCCATCTCCTCTAGAGTCTTAATGTTTTTAGTGTGCAAATACGACACTGACTCCAAGTCCTCTAAAGAGTAAACCCCCAGCACCCAGTGCAAGGCATCCATCTGACCCCTCTGCCAGTATAAGTTAGGCCCATCCTGATATTTAAGTTCACCTTTTACCTCCTTGATCTTATCATGTATCTCTTGTTTTGTTTTCATTTCATTTCTCCTTAGTACCCGCCAGTTAGCGTGACCGTCCATCCACTGCCCTGACAATCAACATCGTAGGTAACGCCCTCTCTCTCTAATTGGCTTACAAAAATTGCTAACTCTTTCATCTGTAGTCCCCCGAAATAAATTTTCTTGTCTGCCATCTCATCTCTCCCCCAGTTATGCTGCTATTGCTATTGGTTTCCATTCACGTTCAGTAAGATCCACGAGCTTACCACCTAGTTCTTCCAGCTCACTTGCCCTGTCGTATGACTCAACGTCCTGACTGAACCGTGTCACCGCTTGGATCACACCATACTGGCTGAGATCTGCGCCCTCGATCAAGTGACGTAGTATACCTGTCTGCTCACCAACTAATAAACCAGTACTCTTACCTAGTACTTCTATGGCTTTCACTGGGTTACCCTCAAGCTTACGCTCAGTGGTGTCACGAAGCTTATCTACGTTAGCCTCAAAGAGTTTCTCATCGAAGGCGGCCTTGACTACATCACGTGCCTTCAGTAAGAAAGCATGATCGTCAGCCCTTAATGTCTCATCCGTCAACACACGATACGTATTCTCGTTTACAACAGTACGCCCACCTACATGTCTGCGTCCAAACTTAGCATCGTTAACCTTCTGCCCGTTCATGCATATCAATCTGTGTATGAATGGTGCTACCTCAAACAATCCCCTGCCGATCTCGCTGTTAGTAATCCATACGCCAGCCTCGACAGTATCACCTACCTTCACATCACGTTGTAAGCTTTTCATCACCGCTTTGATATACATCTTAGACTCAGTGATATCGCATGACTGGATCGTTAGTCCTTGCCCTTCATCCAGTAATACAGGCAGGATAGTCTGCGCTACATCTACGTTATCGATACGTTGATACCTGTCAGACAAGAAGGCACGCACGTTGCCAGACAGTGTGCGAATCAGGTGTTTCTTTGGTGACGTAGCAAACCAGTGGTTCACGTTGGTAGCTAACAACTCCGGTGCATTCTCCTTCATCTTGTCGAAGTACTTGGCAGGGATACCTACCTTGTCACCCATCTGGCGTGCAGCTGTGGCATTCACGGGTAACATCATCGTGTCACCATTAGTTCCCTCCATGTTGAGATGGATGGAACCGTTAGCTGATAGCGACATGCTACGTGTGTCAGCCATGTAGTCCTGCTTCTCATCATTCTGTCGTTCAATTTCCTTGGCTAAATCTACGAGTGAACTCAGTCCTTGTTTCATATTAATTCTCCTTAGTAGTAGTGTGTCCAAATATGGATCACGTTGGATAAAAAAACCTACCTAAATATCATGTCTACTAGTGCTGCTACGCCTACGACTAGCAAGCACCATACTAATATTATAAGAAACTCAACCAACATTAATAGACCTCCTTGCGCTCGAACATGCCATAACCTAGCTGAACAAAATCCTTAGCCATAGCTGGGTACACGGGTGCGTTGATTGAGCTGATTCTCTTAACCCCGTTGTAATTAAAGATCTCCTTACACACCTGCTTTACGCTGAACTCAGGCTGTTGCATACCACGTACTGCCATCCTTACCGCTGAGGCAATGCTCTTGCAGTTAGAATACTTATCCTTCAGGAAGTGGGTAGGCTTAGTACGCTTACGATACTTACGCTTAGTTACTAAGACTTGATTTGGCTCAACCCCGTCATCTGACAGTGAGTCAAGTAGTGCAAGTTTGTTCTGGAGCTGAATGATCTGTGATAAGATTTCTGAGCGTGCTTGGTTAATTGTTTTAGACATTTAGTTATCTCCTTGTTCACGGTTAGCTACAATTCCATCTTTCCTGCGTTGCAGGGTTCCACCGAAGTCACCATAATATGTGTCATCAGCAGGGTAATCTCTGTGCTGATAGTCAACGTGTATTACGTTGCGATCATGCCTAGTACACCAGACCTGTAAACCTATGGGAGTAATGCCCACCTCTAGCCTACCCCATGTGCGTGGACTCTCACCGAGTGGCTTATCGTCCCATTCACAATCAGGACATCTGATGAACTCAGTGATGACATCCTTCGCTGCATAGTTACGCTTACGTTTCTCGCTAATCCACAACACTTTACCCATTGGCAACCTCCTCCTGTTTAACAGTGTATTCAGCCATGCCATCATGCTTCTCATTCCACCAGAACATAAAGTCCAACGCCTCTTGTTCAGTTGGGTACTCATACACTAGGCACAACTTATCGTCACGCTTACTTTTCTTATATACTTTCCATACTACTTTACTCATTGGTCACCTCCGTGTTGTGTAAGGTTCTAGGGAAACTATTCCACTGGTGTAAGTAAACATGTTGAACCCTCGCCTTGGCCTGACATCAACCACGTTGTCATAACTACCGTAAGACGTGGGCCACTCACATACCTCATTAATAAAGTCAAACAAGAGGGCATACATCTCACGCTCTCTTTCTTTATCCCTCTCGTATCCTGAGTACCACATATAATTCTTAAACAATTCAATGAACGCACTTGGCGTACACTTGTACTCAATGTCCAGTGCTGATTCATCATCCTTCTCATAGTCTTTAAGTGTCATCACTCACCTCCACTTACAGATGATAGGTTCGTTAGTCTCCATCCATACCTCTGCCCCACAACTCATCGGCTTGTTACTGCCATACACCACACGTGATTTACCTGTTAGCTCAACCTCATCGCAGTAAATAGCCACGCTACCCTTGCCATGCCTGACAACAATCACAGGTTTGTGTTCGCCATGATTGCGATTGCTCCGAATGTTGTGACTGTTCACGTGTATGCACAGCGGTGCTTTCTTAGGTCTGATGATGCGCTCGTTGTCGCTTAGGTATTCAGTTGTCATTTAGTAGATCCTCTATTGTTTTATTCTTGTTAACTACATCCTCAAGATCATCAATGAGAAAGCTAAAGCTACGGTGATTCCTATGCTTAGTGCTACCCTCTTCATACTGGATGTTAGTTACATAGGTAGCCTCCAACGTCAGCTCCATCTCGTCTGCTTCGGTGACCTCAAACTCTGTGATCGCATCACCGTTAGGTTCAAAGCGTTGGACATCACTGTCATGATCAGATGCTATGCGTTGCTTCATCTGTTCATACACTTCCATCTGTTCCTTAGTTAGGAAGTTGGATAAGAACTGCTCATCTTTAGGGTACGGTTGCTTGACTATCTCCTTGTACTCTTCCTCTGTTATCTCTTCGATGTCATACTGGGTGTCATCTTCCCAGTCCTCTACTGTTTCAATCAGCTTACCTTCACCTGTTATCTCACCTATGTTCCAACCTCCATCATCACAAGCATGAACCCATGTCTCATCTTCCTTCTTCCTGTTGTACACTTTAGCTCTGTAGTATTTCATCTCACTCATCAGTCACCTCCGTATAGGAATCAGTGTCATTAACATCTACCTTGTACACACCATGCTTATCGTCTGCTTTAATCGTTTGGATTGTCACCCACTTGTGACCCTTGCTTACAATAAAACCCCAGTGCCAACCACCCCCTCGCCAGTACTTCACTACCCTCTTGTTAGTCATAGCTCACCTCCTTAATGGAAACATGGAGCCAAATCCATTCTCACAATAAAGCACAGGCCCGTGTGGGGAGGAGGGCTTATCCTCACCTGCCTCCTTCTGTTTTTCCTTGAAGCACTCTTCACAGTACACTTCAGACCCACCTGTTGTGGCTACATCACACTCAAGAAACTCGCCTTCGCAACCATCACACTTAAAGAGGATTGCTGTGATCTCATTACCCTTCATCACTTACCTCCCTTCTTGGCTAACTCCCGTGCTACTGCTTTAGCAATACGCTTCTTAATCTTCTTGCTTTCATCTCTCTTCCTCTCAGCCTCCCACTTAACTGAATTTTCCGCCCTCCTTTTATCTTGTGCAGGAGTAGAGAACTCTGCGTAACCAGTAACACCTATGGTTTTTAGGAGTGACTCTATAATCAACTCAGCCCTGCGTGTAATCTCGTAGTCATCCTCCTTGTCTTCCTTGTCTACGACTACGTCCATGTCACAGTTGAAGTAACCGGATACCGTAATGATTTTCTTTTGCTTACTCATAACTTACTCCTCCTCAACATCACAGGTTGCATGTTCATTCTCTAGATCATCACAATCTTCGCACCCGTTATAGATGACAGTAAAGTCAGACATCATGCTGTCTGCTTGCTTGTAAGCCTTGTCAATATCGTGTGCTTCAACCGAGAACGTAAAGTCTATGGTTCCATTGACCGAGAACGTCTTCACCCAATCGAACTCTTCCAGTGCCATGCGTAAGTCTTCGTATGCTATCCTGAAGTTCTCCATCTTAGCCATGTCCAAGCTCGTGCGTTCATTACTGTTTTCTGCATCTATGCACGCTACCCTGATCTCTTTCTTGATCTCATTAAATGTATGCAGTAACTCCTTGAACAGATCGTTCAAGTTGTCTTCATCACCCTCGCTCATGTTAGGTTGCTTAGGTTCAGCACCCTCCAACTCCTGTATCCTATCTAGTAGCTCAGTGTTCTCCTTCCTCAACTCTTCTAGTAGCTCAGTGTTTGCTTCCTCTACTGGTACGTTAAGCATAGTGTCTTCCCCCACGTTAAAGTTAAGTACGTCTTCGATTACACTTGACCCTGCTAGTGTTAACTCCATGAATAAATCCTCTGCTATCTCATGTTTGTTCACACTCTTATGCATCACTCACCTCCTCCTCTTCTTCATATTTTATAAGTTTAATTTTTATTCGATCATTGGGATTTCTGTCTTCCATATTAAAATGCTCCCAAAGAAAATCACATTCATCACCGTATACCCATGCCCATGTATTATTCATCACTCACCTCCCTCTTTAGTGGTACTGTCCGTCTGTTAGTAAAGTCATAGCGATAATTGACTGCATCCTCTGTTTCTATAACTGTGTACTCAATAGGCTGTGTCCACACTGCAAACTTATCTTGTGCGTTGCGTTGAGCCTCCTCGTATGTCGCAAACACCAGTGCATTGACACTAGGCTTACTCTCTCCTGTTAATATGAATGCTGGCTTGTAGTTCATGTTGTCACCTCCCAATGCTCTATCGCTTCGATTCTAAGGGTTTCAAACATCCCCGATAAATCGCTGAACACGTCAGCCTTCCAGAGGCCGTTTTGTTTAGTGATTTCCTTGGGTATTATGAGGTTGCCACATACTTCCCCACTGTCGAAGTCGATTATTGCGCTAAAATCAATCTGTTTTCTGTGTGTACTCATGCGTCACCTCTCTGTGCTAGGTCATGTGCCACCTCCCTGACTTCCTTGATGGCATGATTGATGTTGGTGTATACGTCATCCATGTACTGCTCTATCTCTATCAGTGCATCAGGGAACTGGTTCATCTCCATGATGCGATTAGTTACCGCTCCCTCTGTGTTCAACGTCCTCACTAACTGATCTACCTTCTTGTATAGTTCTGCTTTCATGCGACCTCCTTATTTTCACAATCTTTATCATCAATACTCCACGTTGCTATCTCTTTTCTTTCGTAGTCCAACTTGTCTGGACTTGCGATGCAACCACATTGCAAAAAGTAATTGTCTGCATTATCCCATTCTAAGATTTTCTCCTGTCCCACCCATATGTGTGGGCAGTTTATAGTGTCTGATGTCAGACCCTGTGTCATCACGCTACCTCCTTAAGTTATAGGTATCCTGCTATCTCCATCCCCGGCTCGTGATAGAACCATGACACACTGACCTTGTACTGCTTTTTGATAGCGTGGAAGATTCCTTCAGGTGGCCCCCACGCTGTGTCGAATTCGTACTGCATGAACTCATCGTGTGTGTGGACAACTGCCATTTCAGTCTTATCAACGGGCCACTTAGTACCCCAGTTGTCACAGCACCAGTCGTAGTCCCACTTGTTGTCAGGTATGGGCAGTATCTTGTTGAAGTCCATGTCATCTGTCTCCCTACGGAACCGTGCTATCTCTTCCTTATCTCCTGATATTCTTACGATGTTCTCGCACCAGTTAGGCATATCTTCCTCCTTATAAGTTGATGTTACATTCTCAAAGTGAGTACACCACTGTCTCTACCTTCGGGTCATAACAGTGAGGACAATCAAGACACTGATTACCCTGATACTTGGCAGGACATTTCTTTAGCTTGCGTGTCTCCTTGACTGCGTCATACTTGGCAAGCGAATAGACCACTGACGTATACTTAAACTCACCACTGGGTGGTTGGTTCACCATTGGCATGGACACCCTGAATATAATGTTCTTAGGTATATGTCCTGCTCTACGGAAGAACTCACGCACCCACTTGTATTCCTTAGTAGGCATCCAGAATATGTTGTTCTTACACGCTATCGCTACCATCAGCCACATGTAGAACTCTTCCATGCTTACTACGTCACCACCATCCTTGATGCGTACCCGCTTACGTTTCTTCTTGGTGATGATGAACTCCATGATCTTTGCTACCCAGTTGACCCCGTACTCATTGAGAGCTGACAGTAATAGCTCATAGTTCCTACGGTATGACTCACCTACGTTCTTCCTAAAGTTGATCAACCTCCATGAGTAACAATAGAAGCATGGTGTTCCCTTCTTCTTACGCAACTGTCTACCTGTTGCACACTTCTCTGGTGTAGTGTTAAAGCACAGCGTGTCAGTCATCTTCGTGTTACCTGTGGTTGGCTTACCAACCACTGCATACGCTTCCTTTAATGTGTACATAGTGTCTCCTTATATGGACTACGTTAGGCATAGGTATGCCATTCACCTGTGTCATCATTCTTGTACCAGTTATACAGATCTCTCTCGTCATACAGATAGTCTAAGCCTAGATGCTTGACTGCTAGTGCGAATATCCTACGTCTGTACACCGCATTCGCATAGCTCTCGCCCTCGTAGGCACACAGCAGACTTCTTAGGTTAGTACTAATGTAATCACTTGGCTCATCACTATGCCTGATGCATAGAGAGTGAGAGTCATAACAAGCACTGTCATTGACAAGCAAGTACACATCTACGTAGTGTCTAGGATCAATATGACCACGTTGTGTCTCCTTTAAAGTAGAGAATGAGTAACTCACTGCTCTGCCCAAGTACTGCTCATCTGTGTGACAACAGCTATCTTTATACAGACGTGGTGGTCGTGTTCTGGTCATGCTGTCTCCCTCCTATTAGTATGTGACATTAGGGTAGCCCTCGAACAGCTTATCTATGTGATCATGCTCTATTAACTTAAAGTCATACGGCTTGAGCTGAATATCTATAGGCATAGTTGTCAGCTCTATTAACTGATCCCATATGTCACTAACACTGTATACTCTGACATCCCACACTGGTGTCGTTTCATTAGACACAGTGATCACGTAGAGAAACTCAATGTCACCATGCAGATGGTTGCCTTGCTCTACTTCAAACTCTAAAGGATCAGCACTACATAGTATGCTTGCTGACTTACCACCTCGTGCTAACTGCCAGTGAGGATACCCTTTGTCCTCAAGTGAGTGGAACGCCTTATGTATGACAGGTATCATGTACTCTGGATAGCCATCACAGTGGTGATACAGTGTTACGTTGTCGTTATTCAGCCCACCTCTTACGTTTACTTGGCATCGTGTACTCATGCTGTCTCCCTCCTATTAGTATGTGTCCATGTAGTATGTGCCTGACGGTGTCACCATCTTGATTTCTGTGTACATACCCATAGCTCTCACTACTGCTATGCCTGTACTCATGTCGTGTATCTTCCTACCGTTCACTGTTAGTTCAGCCCATGTGTCATCAGAAGGATCAGCACTACACAGCTTGTACATGACTGGCTGATGTGTCATCAGACAGCTTGTACATGTGACTGGCTGATTACCTGTCTCATGTTGTTTAAATGAGCCATGCTCTGTCTTATACTTTTCTATTCTCATGCTGTCTCCTTATGTGTAGATTAATATCACTACTATGTAACCATATATGGAACACTTTAGTCAAATCTATCTGCGTATGATATACCTCTCAGCAAATCTCTCCAGTGCTAGTGCAAACTGTCTGGCTGACTGCTGTTCTACACTGGGTTCATACTTCACTCCTGTTACTATGTTGTTCTCTATGATATGGTCACGCATATTATATGCCTGATCCAGTTCACTACACTGTGATGATACTGGCTGTGGTACTATTATTCTTAAACTCATAGCTCTGTCTCCTTATAAACATAGGAATAATACGATCATGATATACATCAGTACTACTAGTGCGATGCTCTGTAAGATATCTTTCATATAACTACTGTGCCTCCATTGTTAGTGGATAAATAAAAAGCACAGGGAGCTGACGCTCCCCATGCTGTGCTGTTACCATACGAACATACTCTTGCATACCATCTCATCTACCTGCTCATCACTGACACCTAACATCTTATTCATAGAGTTGACGTTGATGTCCTCTGTTACGATGCTGTAACCTGCAACCCCTCTCACTATGAGGATGGGATCGTAGGATACTGGGTGGGTGCTGTAACATCTCGGTGGTAGTTCTGCTGTCCTTCTGAGTTTAGCGTGAGGCAGGTGTGTAAGGAGATCTTCAATAATAGCCCTCTCTGTGTTAGGCATAGTGTTATCCTCTCTGTAAGGTTAGTGCTTCGCTCTCTGTAAGGTCGAAGCGTTTGCACAGTGCTTTCCATCTCATGCTACTGGCTGATCTCAGTGCTACCTGTAGGTAACGCTGTCCCATCTCACTGCTAACTCGAAATGCTACTGCTATATGGTCAAGCTCTTGCTGTATTGACATAGTAATCTCCCTGAGTGAAGGACAAAAAAAATGACACAGGGCCGAAGCCCTGTGCCAGTGATGTTGCTGTGCTACGGTTAGAATGGTGCTGTGAAAACAGTCTTAGCTTGCTTTGCTTTCTCTGTGGTAGTACCGTAGTTATCATTGTGGTGTTTCTCTAAGCTTGCAATCCAAGACTTGATAAGCTTGAGCTGTTTAGGTAAAGACTTAACATCGAAGCTTCCGTATAAATCAGGGCGTTCTGTGTAAGTCTTCATTTGTTTAATAGCGTTACCAATTTGTTGAACGTGTAATGTCTCCTTTTCTTCATAGTGTTCCTGATGAGTAATCTCTACTTGCGTGCCCTTGCGTTGTACTGTAATCATGCCAGTGTTATCTTTAGTCTTATTCGCTTTAGCCATGTTGTTACCTCATGCGATAGGTTTTGGAATAGACTTAATGCCTTTCCTTATTAAGTAGCTACCGAGGCGAGCTAACCTATTGTAAACAAAGGAGTTAGGCTGATTCTTCTCCGTTCTGGTAAGAGAAACCCGCAAGCCCTTTGTTTACAAGCACTTTGGGACATCCGCTGTAACCGCTGTAACTCCTTTGTTTGCAAGGGTTTAGGCACATTTTAGGCACAGAAATCGGCTAACTCCTTTGTTTACAATGGTTTAAAGGGGATTACCAACCCCATTCATCCCCCCCCCCACCCCCAAGTAGGAGTCCCAGTCACAACGTGTGCTATGATATGATATGGGTTGTCTCCGACAAATTTATTGCATTTTCCCCAAACCCAGTTTTGCCTACATAATGTAGCAAACCCTTTGTTTACTGCCTCATTTTGCATAGATTTCCATAGATTTACACTAGTATTAACAAATTTTAATGTAAAATGTGAATAAAAGAAGAATCCTTTTATGCTGCAAGTGCATCTTACATAGGTTAGCCATAGTTGTTGACATATTTGGATACTATGGTAACATATATGGAATCCGCTATTGCGGAGACTATCCTACATTTAATTGTTCCACCCCCTAGCCCACAGATTGCACGCTTGAATCTAGGCTTAAGCACTTATCCGACCTGATCACAATGGTAACGGGAGTGACGGCTTCCCAGTAATGCAGCCAAACCGCCAGCGGAGTTGACGTGAACGTGCCAACAATCCCCTGTGTGGCCTGTAGAGTGAGTCCTTGGAGGGACGGCACTTACTTTTTTTTGACAAACTCCTATGCGTGGCACGTAGTGCATCATTAAGTCAAAACATTGTCTGGCTTCGCAAGCTACGCCAGACGAACAGCAATCTCATATATTTTTTTCCTTAAATTTGCTTTTTGGTTTTTGCTTCTAAGCTAACCCCTTTGTAGTTCGCCCCGGTGAGGCGGTTTTTCTCACCGGGGCAAGTTTCTTCGGTTTTGACTGTGTTAAAGTGTTGACAAATATGTGTATACGCTGTATCCTTATATGGATGTACTAACATATATGAGAGGAGTTGGCACAAATGAATATCATCCCAGTTAAGCAAGGTGAAGTCCCAGTGGCGAAATCTCTGTTTGAGGACACGGAGGGTGTGCGCTGGCTTATCCTCACCTCATACCAACACGAAAACATGAACTATGTGACAGCGGTTGAGATCCCAGACGAAGCTGGCACTTACTGTGTCCAGACGGAAGCTGTTGAACTCAAGGAAGTGAAAAAATGAAACTCATCGCTCTCGTTGGGCCAGCTGGATGTGGCAAGAGTACAGTGGCTAAGATATTGTCTCAAGAGTTCTTGTACAAGCGCATCAAGTTTAGTCAGCCGTTGAAGGACATGTTGTTGGCATTAGGTCTGACAGAGGCTCACACGGAGGGTAGTCTTAAAAGCATACCATGTGATCTACTTGGTGGCAAGACTCCACGTTACGCAATGCAGACGTTAGGTACAGAGTGGGCGAGAGACATCATGGGCAAGAATTTCTGGGCTAACATTTGGCGCACACGTGTTCAGAAACACACACGTGGTATTCAGGGGCGTAGTGTAGTCACGGAAGACTGCCGCTTTGAGAACGAGGCGAAGTTAGTGAGAGAGTTGGGTGGTGAGATCTGGGTGATAGAGCGTCCATCATACAGCTACACGGGTCACAGTAGTGAGACTGAGATGTCTGACATTGATGGTGATCTTATTATAAAGAACCAAGGTAACATTGAAGAGTTAAAAGTTATGGTGCGAGGAGTGCTTGGCAGGTGTGAGCCTAGTTGGTATGAAGCAGGCGAAGAAGGTCTGCATAAAGGAATATGTTGAAAGTTGACGGCTTTGACAAAGCTATCATAGGCGAAGTGATATCGTTCAACAGGCCGAATGTGTTGTGCTACAGCATAGGTGGAATTATAGACATTATGGTTAAGCGTGATGGCATGACAGTAGACGAGGCGTATGAGTTTTTTGATTACAACATAGCTGGGGCATACCACGGTGAAGGCACGCCAGTGTTCTTGGCAGACTTGGAGTGGTCAGATGTATAGAGAAGAAACTATACGTGACCTTGATGACATACGTATCCGGTATGAGAATAAGGAGTTGAACAAGTATCAGAAGCAGCAGCACGTAGTAATGATATTGAATGAGTTTATTACCAATATTGGTTTCGATGACGTGGCTGAGGCGTTGTGTAGGTGTTCTGATGAACTCTAAGCCGTTGAAGTTTGCGTTAGAGAATGAAGAATTAATCCTTCGCACACTAAATGAAATCAAGACAGCTGTGCAGGAGAACAACAAGATTGAAGGGCACATGGTAGAGATCATGCATGAGACATTGCACACACATGCTGACATTGCGTCTGCAATGATATTTCTCGCAGAGCAATTCGCAGAGAAGTTCCCCACGATAACGGATGAAGACATTAATAGATCAAATTGAATACGAGATCAGGACACTTATTTATTATTGGAAGTGGCGGTTACCACAGCTCTGGCGAATGCTTTTAAGATATTTTAGATGACGCTAATAAAAGTAACTATGACGAAACTCAAAAAGAAGTCTCCATATTTTTATATAGCGTGGACATTTTTTATCAACGGGAAGAAGTACTCTAAGGGGGCGCAGTTCCCGTTTAGTATGTCGTGAAAATACCCCGGCTAAAAACAGGCAGTATCTATCACGTGGTGTGGGAGGATGCATTAGCTCGTACAGATTGGGCAGATGCAGACTACAAGGAGATGTTGGAAGACCCTCCATTAGTACAGCTTGTAGGATTCTATCAGGGACGCAGTAAGCAAGCTATACTGATGGTCTTCCAGAAGGATCACAATGATGGCCCAGTGGTAGGTGAGAGAATTAAGATCCCTGTGGGGATGGTGCATGAGATCAAGGAGCTGACGTTTAAGTGAGTTTTGACAATGATCCAGAAGTTAACAGGTTGCTTGCGAATTTCGTTGACAAAGAAGAGACTGAGCGTAAGTGTTGTGCGAGATGTGGCTACCGCAAGCTTCTAAAAGAGTTCGCTAAGAACAGTAAGAATAGTGATGGCAAGCAGAGCTGGTGTCGATTGTGTGCGAAAGATTATGCAGCAAGTAGACATAGAGATACTATCTCAAGCAAGAAGAGACTTGGCATATGCACACGCAGTGGGTGTTATGAAAAGCTGACATACAAGACAGCATCGCTGTGTATAAAGCATTGGGGTGAGAAGTCATCATGGACAGTGTTTGGTGATACTAAATCGTTTCAGATATTTTTGGATTTGCTGGATCGGCAGGGTTACAAGTGCAACTACTGTGGGGTGGGGTTAGTGATAGGTCTGAACGCTCAGATTGACCATATTTTGCCCAAGATAAACTTCCCCGGCAAGGCTGATGACGCTGGGAATTTACAGATATTATGTAAGTACTGCAACATGGGTAAGCACGACTTGGTTCCAGAAGAGTACTTTAAGCACATTGAAAGGTCATACGATCACCTTAGATTGCTGGGCTGTATAGAAGAAACGCCATAAAGTGCTAAAAGAAAAATCCAAACGACCTGCAAGTGCATCTTATATATCTAATAGGCTTTATTACCCGATGCCAATAGAATTATCTAATTACATACAGCGTATAAAAAAGTTGATCGAAGGTTACTTTACAGGGAGTGTGACGATTCACTTTGCTGAGGGGGTGATCCAAAAAATTGAAACACGAGAGGTAGAGCGCAACCTGTAACTTATAAGATACACAACCTATCAGATTGAACTGACGGTTGGTTTGGTGACGAAACGTATTTCGTTACCAGCCCAGCCGTTTTTTTTTGGAGTAAACATGGCAACTAAAACTAAGAAGGTTAAGTCTAAGAAGGTTAAGTCTAAGAAACATGAACGACCTGAGTGGATGCGGAAGGCTGCTAAAGCTCTTGCCAGAAAGATGAAGAAAGACAGTGAGAAGCGCAAGAACAATAGACCAAATAACAAGGGTGTTGTAAAGACTGGTGGGCGCAAGCCTACCTATAAAGATAAGGATTGAGAATGAGTCAAGAGTTATCAAACAACCAGAGATCAGGCACGCCAGCTGATAATGAGAGCAAGCCGCCAGTGGTACAGCAGACAACTAAGCTGCCAAGCGGTGATAGTGTAAAGAAAGCTCCTAAGCAGCAAGGTATGCCTGCAATAGACAAGCGTGTAAAGGTAGAGCATTTGCTCCCTTTTCTACAGGAGTCTGTCCAGAACTCTGTGGACGCACGCTCAATATGGCAGGATCAGTTAGAGGATTGGTATTTACAGTATCGTGGCATTGTTGATGAGAAGGACTTCCCGTGGGAGGGGTGTTCTAATCTCCACATTCCGATTACAGGGATACTAGTAGATACGTTGGTCAGCAGGATGATCAATCCTATATTCAGTACACAGCCGTTTGTGACGGCTAAAGGGGCTTCGTCAGCTGGTGCAACTCCAGCTATACAGCCCAACGGGGGTCAACCCCCCGTTACAGTTTCGGATCACGACAAGGCTCGTGATGTAGAGAACATGTTGCATTACGTGATGAACCAGCGGATTGGTGTGTACCCTAAAGTACAAGACTGGATCAGAGAATCGTTCATCTATGGACGTGGTGTAATGAAGGTTATATGGCGTAAGGAGATTCGTAAGTACACACGCCATCTCAGTCAGTCGGATGTAATGAAAGACGTACAGGTAGCCCAGCAGGAGGTTCAGTCTGGTGCGCCTACGACAGAGACATTAGAGTTCTTGGATCAGATGGCGTTTTACGCTGACAACCATGATTGGGTTAAACACCCATTTTTGGAGATGCAGCGAGAAGAGGTTGTGTATAACAATCCAGACTGGATGTTTATACCTATTGAAGACTTCATCTACCATCCTCGTGCGTTAGACATACAAAGCTCACCTTATGTAGCCCACCGATTTAGACGTGATATAGACACCCTGCTTAAAGAACAGGACTTGGGTGTGTATACAAACGTAGATTTAATCCCAGCAGGAATAGGTAACGACAGCTCAGAGATTGTCAGCTCACATGGTGAGAAGTTATTAGACGATGTTCAGACGCTGGAAGAGGGCTACGAGAATATATCTCACGAAGCCGCAGAAACATTAGAGGACTTGGAGTTAATAGAGTGGCACGGTAAGTACGACATCGATGGTGATGGGCGTATGGAAGACATCGTAGCTACATTCGCTCCCGGTGCTAACGTCTTGCTTTCCGTAAGAGAGTCTGACTTGATGCATGGCAAAAAACCTTTCGCAGAAATAAAACCCTTCCCCGTCCCCGGCAGATTTGAAGCTCAGGGAGTCCCAGAATTAATCACAGACCTTCAGCAGGAAATAAACGATATTCATAATATGCGTATCGATAGTGGCACGATCACTAACGCTGTCATGTGGTGGTTTGACCCTAACAGTGATATTGATCCTGAGATCCATCGTCCCGGCCCCGGTATGGGATTCCCCGCTGGCCCGAATCAGTTTGGCGTAGTGCAGACAGGTGATGTCAAACACTCAAGCTTTAAGGAGGAAGAACTTGTTCGTAGACTTATTCAAGACCGTATTGGTGTTTCTGATTTTGCGATTGGTAACGATAGCACAGCTGTTGCCAATAAGACTGCGACTGGTATATCTGCAATCGTTAATGAAGGTAACCAACGTCTTGAGATGATGTTGCGAAATATTTCCACTGGTATCAATGAAGCAGTGCTTCAGACGTTCCAGTTGATCCAACAGTTTGGTGATGATGAGGTTTTATTTCGTGCAGTAGAAGATGCATCTGGCACTCTGCACAAAGTAAATGCACGAGATATTGCAGGTCAGTGGGACATCGAACTATCTGCCAACACAGTAAACACAAACAGAATGATTAAGTTGCAGGAGATTCAGCAACAGCTTGAGTTGGCTTTAAGGGCTGGCCCTGAGTATATCGATGTAGCTCCGCTATTGAAAGAGTTCTTTCGTAAGTCAGGATCGAAGCAGACGAATGAGATCGTGCGTAATCAACTTGACACAGTGATGGAACAGGCAACGAAGAATCCAGAGCTTTTAGTAATGTTGAAGCAGAAGGTAGATGAACTAGCCGTGCAGGCTGGAATGACCCCACCTGAAGGACAACCGGGAGCTGAAGGCGCACCCCCTGTACCTCCAGCTCCCCAAGCTTCACCTCAAGGTCAACCCCCAGCAGGTGGGATAGATCTGCAAGGAATCATCCAACAGTTAGGGCCAGTTATACAGCAATTATTTAGCGGTGGTGGTGGTGGGCAACCCCCACAGCAACCGCCACTTCAATAGGAGGATTAGCGTGAGTATAGCAATGATGGTGGCAAGGGCAGCAAGGAGGGCGGCAAGGGAAGCCTTGAAGAAATACAAGGCAGCGCAAAAGGGCAACGCCCCAAAGATTAAGAAGTTGATGAAGAAGAAGGGCAGTGCGAAGGATGTCAAGCCAGTAAGGGGGGAACTCACTGGTAGGAAAAAGCCAAAGATGACCACGAGGACTAAAGCCGATATGGTTCGTGACCAATACGGTAAGGATTCTATAAGCGGTAAGGACATGTCGAAGGCAGACAAAGATCAATCGCAAAGGATGAAGAATTTAATGAAGTCGAAAGTGATGCCGAATAAGTCTACACCGAAAGTAGAGAAGGTGCTTAAGAAAGCGAAGGCGAAGAAGAAGAAGAAGAAAAAATAACTATGTTTAAGAAATTCCTTAGAGTACTCAAGCCTTCAGAGGATAAGCGCATTCATCTAGAGAAGCTTGCCAGTGTTATAAACACTCCACATTGGCAGGAAGTACGTGATGAGATGGAGGACTCTTTGATGCGAGAGTACATGAGAATTGAGGAGTGTAAAACATTAGAGGAGTTCATAGCCTGCAAGGCAAATATATCCGCACTTAAGCGGATGGCAGGACTTAATGGACTCGTTGATATTGTCTCAGGTAGACAGTTCAGGGTTCGCCCACCTTATGGGCAGAAAACTAAAGGAGTAAAATAAAATGCCAGATAACAAAACAATCGTAAATCAGGACACGCTTCCTGTTACCCAACCAGATTCGGCAGCTGGTGGGGAGGTAGACACAGATTCAATAGTAAGCGCAGCGGCAGAGATGGGGCACACGTTGCCTATCTCCGATGACATCGCACCAGCAGATTTAGACTGGTCAGAAATGACTCCTCTTCAGGAGTTTGATGATGCAGCACAAGGGTTGGCTCCTCAGCAAGAGGCAGTGCAACAAGCTTCGGTAGCAGATGACGGCTCACTTACTGACAGTATGAGTAAGCGCATTAGCGGTATCAAGGAAAGGTCAGCTAAGGATTTAGCTGAGAAGGATGCACAGATTGCATCACGTGATGATGAGATTAGTAAGCTTAAGGATATGGCGCAGAATTTCAAGAATCTGCAACAGCAGTGGAATCCTGTGCCAGACAATACTGAAGCTATCCAGACTGAACTCGCTGAACTTGATGTGAAGTTGAATGAAGAGGGTGACTTGATGACCTCAGCAGAGGTTGGTCAACAGATGGTTAAGCGTATGCAGTTGGAGAAGGATCTTGAAGCGCAGAGTTCAAATGCTGCTACCAAGAAGCAACTCATCGAACAGCATCAAGTGATGCGTCAACGATCTGACCAGTACGTTAAGGACACTTACGATTTCGTTAGCAACCCTGAGAGTGAATATTACCAAGTCCTTAAAGGGCAGGCATACCCACTTTTAGAACAGTTGATGGGAACGAGCTTCAAAGAGCATCCACACGATATGGTGATGGCAGCGGAGCTTACTAAGATGATGGTTAACTCACAAAAATACGAACAAATGTTAGGTAACACGCCTGCTCCACGTGCAGCACCTGCACCGATGGCTGGCAGTACTCCTCGCACAGCTCCTGCTAATCAACCTGCTCAAGCGCAGAACTTTAGGCAGCAGGTAACGCAGGCACGAGGTGGTGATTTGTCAAACTTCGCAAAGATATTGCAAGGCGCAGGACATTCGTGGAACCCTAACGGTTAAACGGAGATATATTAAATGGCAGCACATGAAACTTATCAGTCAGTAGGTAGACGGGAAGACCTACTGAATATTATTGTAAATATTAGTCCAGTTGAAACTCCCATGCTGAGTGGTTTTAAGAAGTCTAAGGCTTCTAATACCCTGCATGAGTGGCTCACAGATTCTCTTGGCACTGCTGACGCAGGGCGAGTAGCTGAGGGAGCGACCTTCACCGCACCAACTCTGACGGCACGTACCCGATTGGGTAACTACCTTCAGATCAATCGTGAAGGTTTTGAGGTAACGGATACTGTTGACGCAGTAGAGCGTGCCGGGGTGAAAGGTGGCGAGTATGAGTATCAACTCGCTAAAGCTTTGAAGATCATGGCTCGTGCTATGGAAGTAGACATCGTATCCGGTGTATCTGCATCTGGTGCGTCCGGTGGTACTGCTCGAACTACTCGTGGCGTACTGTCCTTCATTGCCAGTAACGTAGAAACTGGTTCTGCAACTGGTACACAGGCTCTTACGGAGACTTTGTACAATAACAACTTGCAGACTATCTTTGACAGTGGTGGAAATCCAGACACCACGTATGCGAATGGTTTCCAGAAACGACAGATCTCTGCGTTTACTGCAAGCCAAACTCGTAATATTGAAGCATCCAGCAAGAAGCTGATTGCATCAGTCGATGTCTACGAAAGTGATTTCGGTATGCAGCGTATCATTCTTGATCGCTACATGGACACTGACAAGATCGTTCAGTTGCAGAAAGATATGTGGGGCATCGTGACATTGCGTCCGGTCAAACATACTCCGATTGCGAAGGTTGGATCTTCAAGACGTGGAATGGTGGAAGCTGAGTGGGGCGTTGTCTCTCTCAACGAAGCTGCTTCAGGTAAGGTTACGGAACTTACTACTTCGTAAACAAAGGTGATTGGGGGCTTCGGCCCCCTTTCATTATCACTTACTGATAACCTCCTCAACTAAACTATGGCTGACTTAAGATTAAACCCAACATACAACAGGCATCAAGTTAACGAAGCGTTCCAGCAGGTAGTCCGTGACAGGCCGGGGCTGGCTAAAGCTTTTGGTAGCTCACCTGTGGACATTAGACTTGGTCACCCAAAGGGTAAAGGATTTGCGGAAACATTTCTGCCGGGAGAGATAGGGCCGCCTAACAAGCCTGCACCGGGGAACCCAGATCAGTTACGCATAGAGTTACGGCAGGCACGTGGTCAGGGCGTGGGCGAATTAAAAAATACTTTAGTAGGAGAACTTCTTCATCAAATGGGTGGAGCTGACATAAAAGGGCAGCCATTCAATGAAGAGTTTCTTAAGCTTAAGAATGAATTGATAGATAGGATGACTCCAGAGCAGATTGAGGAACAGTTGTTCTTCTACAAGAGAGACAAGGCAAATGGTCTTAGTGGTACTAATTTTGAATCATTTGAGAACGCATTACGCACATCATACGGTGACGCATTCATACGAGGTGACCTGATACCCAGTGGTCTAACTCACCCAGAAGAGAGAGCTAGGTATGAGAGAAGAGATGGTACTGGTCAGTTTAACCCAGAGCAAATTGAAACGCTAGACAAGATAAGAGGACTGGTAAACGGTGACGTAGAATATACAGAAAAGATGAAAGAGTTTAGAAAAATATTTGATCCTCCTGCTCCTGATTGGTTGTTAAAAGCTGCGAGTGCTTTATCTACTGCTAGTGGTCTGAAAAAACCTAAAAAAGCAAAACAAAATGGAGGTAAACACAGATAAATGGAACACGATGAAGACTACATAGGTGACATAGCAACACGCCTTAAGTTTGAGGGGAGGAAATTTGTTATTGACCACGTTCAAGATGTGACTGACGTAGGGGAACAGGTTAAAGACGAGAGAAGGTATAGTGACAATGGGTTCACGGATCAGCGGATGATGCGTAAGGTGGGTAGCATCCCGTCTATATTCCTGAACAACCCGAAGTATAAAGATATTGTTGATGGTGATCAACATGCATTCGTTAAAGCGTCAAGGCGTTTCTTTGAGGATCATCCAGAATTTCGTACCTGTAACCAAAATTTCTAGGAGTGGTTGTGAGATCGTACAAGTGTAGTACATGTGGTGATACATTTAACGAGAACGGTAAAGTAATCAAGTTTGGTGATTTCCCTCATAATAAGGCAGAGTCAAGCGAGGGTGAGGTTCACTCGGTCTACACATACTTACATTTCTGTAGTAACGAATGCATGAGAAAATGTGAGCTGTGAGAATATTTAGCACACACGAGACATACTCATCACTATGCTAGAGACATACCATTTAGAGAAGTCAGAAGAGCCAACGGTAAGATTGTCATTTAATCATCCAAAGTCTGGCAATACGAACTCGCAGGGAGAAATCGGAGATCTGACAATTGTTACCAGATGCTACAACGGGCCAGACAAGTTAGCAAAGAACATGATCTCTTTGTCTAACCAAACGAGGCAAGATTATGATCAGGTAATCATACATGGGGAAGTTGATGTTGGGCTATTGGGAACGAATCGTTTGCTCTCAACTTGCAAGGACTATGTCAAGGGTAGGTATGTTCTTCTTTTAGATGACGATGAACTTCTCGTTGATGATGAATTTGTAGAGAAGCTTAAAGATCGTAACGAAGACATAGTGTTGTTTAATATTGGTGGTAACGATATGTCTTATCCACGCTGTTGTTTAGTCATGAAGAACGAAGTATTCCAGAAGTATATACATCGCATTGAAGATGTTGGCAGTAACCTCTCGTTTTTGGAGGGGCTTACACAGTACCACAAGGATATTATGTACTCCAATGAGAAGCTTACGCAGTACAACATGGGTGACATAGTAGTTACAGCGATTCAAGACAAGCTATGAGTAGTACAGAAATAGGGTTCAATGAAGAAGGTGAAGACATCAAGGTGTGTGGTGTCTTAAGAGATAACGGAGCGTGCGGTCTATATCGTATACGTCAACCTATCTCTTATGTAAACGAAGAAAAAGGCATCGATGCAGCAATTGGTGGAGTTGATTGCGGGGACAATGATCTCTTCGACTTGTTGGAGCAGTGTGACGTGGCAGTCATACCACGTGCAGCTAACGAGCAGATGATTGAGATGATTGATGTGCTGCATAAGATGACACCTCGCAAAAAGGTCATCGTTGATCATGACGATAATATCTTTGAGATTAATCCACTGAGTCCACACTATAAGGACATGGGGACAGAGGACATCGTTGTAGAACTTGATGGCAAGAAGCTGACGATTTGGCAGGATGGTAAAGGCCAGTTTGACATTGAGCGTAACAAGAAGAAGGTGGCAGCGGCTAAGAAATGTTTAGAGATGGCTGATGCGGTATCGGTAACAACTGAAGAGCTTAAGAAGTTCTACAGCCAGTTCAACGATAACGTGTTTGTGTTACCTAACTCAATTGACTTCAGCATTTGGCAGCCAGTAAAGATGGTTAACGATGGGCTTGTTAGAATTACGTGGCATGGTGGTTGTTCACATTACCAAGACTTGGTAGAGATTGGGCCTACACTGACTAGCATCACAAAGCGACACAAGAAAGTTAAGCTTGAGATATGCGGTCATGAGTTCAAGGGAATATTCAAGGATGTAAACAGGAAGCAGTATCAGTTCCACCGATGGGTAGCAACACCAGCTCATCCGTATAAACAGATGTTGCTGAACGCTGACATAGCGGTAATCCCATTGAAGGATGACTTGTTCAACGTATGTAAGTCACCAATCAAGTGGATAGAATATTCAGCGTTGAACATACCATCTGTGATGAAAAATATCCCTCCTTACTCCGAAGTGGTTGAACACGGAGTAACAGGCTTCTTATACAACACGCCTGAAGAATGTGAGTATTACATAGAGAAACTGATAGCAGACCCAGTGTTACGGGGGAGAGTGGGTAAGGCAGCACGTATGTACGTAACAGAAAACTTTAATGCCCAGACTAATGCAAGTCTTTGGGCAGATGCAATGAAGCAGATCATGGAGGAGCCGTGTCTCTCGCTACAATAAGAAATCCCATATTACGTGACCTTGGACTTGATCCAGATTCAAGTTTAGTCAATGACGCTAAAGCACGCATATTAGATTACATCAACGAATCGATCCAAGAGCTAAACATTCTTGGTAACTTTGAGATTAACAAGTCTCAAGGCACAGTAACGCTTGCTACTAGTACATCTACTTATGCACTGGCAGCGGATGCAGACGTAAACAGAATAGCCGGGGAAAGATTCTACATAGATTCCGATGACGTTTTTGTTCACAGAGCAAAAAACAATCAGGACTTTCAGGAAGAGGTGATAAGGAATAATACGGGTCTGCCCATAATGTGGGTAGCATGGAAGTCCGATGCCTCGCAAGTTCATCAGATTAAAGTAGACCCTGTACCGACTTCTTCAGAGAACGCAAAGACGATGACTTACTGGTATTTTCGTGAGTTGTCTGACCTAAGTTCTGACTCCGACACAACTCCGCATCAGGAGGTAATCATCAGGCATATGGTTAAAGCTAAGTATGCTGAGTACGATCAGGATTTCGCCAAGAGAGATCGTGAGATGGGCGTAGCTAATAACTTACTTAAGAAAGTAATAGGACGTAATCGTGGTGCTAAAAGGTTTCGCCCGTTAACTAGTAGGAATTATGGAGTGGCTAGATAACTATGGCAATGAAGCAAAAGATATTTGAGGGCAACAACAAAGGGTTGTTCGACATTGCTGTCGGTGAGGGTAACATCTCTGCTGACTTTGCTACAGAGCTACAGAATGCACGGGTTGCTATCAATGGTGAAGTGTCAAAGCGCAGAGGCAGGAAGTTCTACAATGCTGTCGCTGCTAAACATTCAGCTGGTAACAGTATAGATACATACGCAGTTGGGAATCAGGATGCTGGCATCAGTATGTATAACGATAACAACGAGCAGGTTGGTTTTGCTCTTGCATACACTGGCGAAGTAATACAGTCCGTACAGTTTTACTTAAAGAAAACCGGGTCACCAACTAGTGATATAAAAGCTAAGATATTTGCAAGTACTGGATCTGTTGGTAGCACGGCAAAGCCAACGGGTTCTATGTTAGCAGAGTCAGTATCGTTAAGCCCGTCTGTATTGACTGGCTCATACGTGATGACTGAGTTTACATTTGAGGGGCCATACACAACCAGCTCTGCTGACTACTGTGTGCTTATTGAATACAGTGGTGGTGATGCATCTAATTACATAGAAGTTGGCACTGACTCATCAACTCCATCGCATGGTAGTAACACATTCGCAACCGATGCGAAGGACTCTGGCTGGGCTGAAGACGCTACACAAGATCTTATCTTTGACATATACAAGGCTGGCCCAACAATAGAATCATTAATGGTATACGAGGGTGACTATCCAGCAGACTTTGAGGTGTTAGCACAAGCGGATACTCGTTTACTGAGATACACGTCTGCAACTGGAGCGTTTGATACTGTAATTAAATCAGGGTTGACAGCTGGGAAACGTCTTAATTGGACTATGTTTCGTACCAAGTTATGTATGTCAAATGGTACAGACAACCCGTTTAAGTACGGTTATCTACCTAGAGCAGCCGCTCCTTCCGATGGTACGACAACACTAGGTGCTAAGGCAGGCAGAACATATTACTCGGCTATAACATATGTAACCGCTAACGGTGAGACAATACCTAGCGAAGAGACAACAACTGTAATACCAGCAAGCGATGTTCTTGATATCACCGCCCCGATAACATTGACAGGGGCTACAGGGTGGAACGTATATCATCACACTACATCAGGAGCATTGAAGTTGCAGAACGCAACTCCAATAGCAATGGGTGTTAACTATCAAGAGACAACTGGGGCATTAAACGATGGCGCAGCTCCCCCATCAGCGCATACAGGTTGGTATGCTTCTGATCTCGCAGATAGTCCCCCAAAGGGTAAGTATGTTATAGCCTTGAATAGCAGGCTATGGGTTTCTGGTATATCTGGGCGTGACACACAGTTTGTTGGCAGTGCAGTTGATGATGAAGATGATTGGAGTACCGGGAGTGACTATGTTGACATAGATTTGGCAGGCGTGTTGGCACGTGGTGACAAGATCATGGGCCTTGGTAGACTTGGGCAGACAGGCAAGCTTATTCTTGGGTTAAAGAATCACATCGTCACATACACAGTACCACCAGTCTTTACAGACATATCAATAGACAAGATAGTATACAACACTGGAGTTATGGGACACAGGGCTATGGACGAAGTTGGCCTTGATAACTATCTCGTGGAGTCAGAGGGATTAAACTCGTTAAAGAATGAGTTGATCATACAAGGTTTGCGTGCGAAGAAGTTGTCAGACAAGATCAGGGATAGGCTTAATCCATTGTTGCACGCTGTAGCTGATCCTGATGAAGTAAACGTAATAAATAACAAGAAAGAGAATGAGTTCTGGATCAACATACCATCCATCCAAAGACGTTACATTTATGATTTCAGTATTAAGGCATGGATGGAAGACCGTGACGTAAAGATACACCAGTCAGTAAGAACTCCAGATGGAGATATCTTGAGTGCTGGTGATTATGGGAGAGTATATCTTGAATATCAGGATGCTTCTAATGTTGACATCTATGCAGACGGTGACAATAGCACACCTGTTGCATGGCAGTGGGATACGCCTTGGCTGTGGCTAGATAACATTAGTATAAAGAAGTTATTCAAGTATTTTCAGTTTAAGGGGTCTGGAGCAGCAGGATTGTTTAACTTGGATGTTTACTTTGATTTCGACACAACCTCATACAAAACTTATTACTTGCAAACAAGGCCATCTAAGTGGGATGAGATTGCTTGGGATACTGCTTACTGGGATTTCCCTGACGTAAACAAAGTACTGATCCCCATGATTGGTATGGGTAGGTCTGTAAAGTTTTCATTCTCGGCAACGCATAAAACAGATATTAGTATTTCATTCTACGGGGTTAAGTATGTCCCTGCTGGTTTTAGAGCTAACGATTAAAGGGAATTAAATATGGCAACATTAACTAGGTTACATGATTTCGAGACTGACAGGGACGCAACTCCCCCTGTACTATTCAGTGCTACGAAGGTAGATGCTGAGTTTGATCAGATTATTACTGAGTCTAATGCACAGGATGTTCGTCTTGATACGATAGAGGCAGTGACATATTTACCTGTTGACGCTACTATTGCGGCTACAGACACGCACATCATTGTAGCTGATGGTACTGATTTCGATAACGTAGCTGTGTCAGGGGATGCAACATTATCTAATACAGGCGTACTGACGATAGCTGTTGATGCGATTGACGGAACTAAGATAGCTGATGATTCTATTGATTCTGAACATTACACAGACGGGAGTATTGATCTTGCTCACCTATCTGCTGATTCTGTAGACGGGACTAAAATAGCAGACGATGCTATCGACTCAGAACACTACACAGACGGAAGTATTGATCTTGCTCATATGTCTGCCGATTCAGTTGACGGAACTAAGATAGCTGATGATGCTATTGATTCTGAACATTACACAGACGGAAGTATTGATCTTGCTCATATGTCTGCTGATTCTGTAGATGGGTCTAAAATTGTAGATGACGCTATCGACTCAGAACACTATACAGACGGAAGTATTGATTCCGCACATATAGGCGATGACCAAATTATTACAGCAAAGATATTGGATGGCGATGTTACTTTAGCCAAGCTTGTAGATGCCACGGCAACTAATAAGGTTATGGGTAGGGTGACTACTGGTTCTGGTGATTGGGAAGAGGTAACTCTTCAAACTACACTTTCAAGTAGCGATGACGCTATACCTACATCCAAAGCAGTAAGGGATGACATTGTTTCTATTGTTAATGATGTAGGTGGTTTTCATGCAATTGCTGACGATCAATCCTTTCCTAATGCTAATCCAGATCCTGATGATGGTGCAGGTACAGTAGTATCT